>Ga0268360_1000764_pt1 | contig 43856 bp, 39 predicted proteins | sample BioMet11_FD_192465 | JGI IMG/M metagenome (GOLD analysis project Ga0268360, IMG submission 192465) | Sewage microbial communities from Oakland, California, United States - Biofuel 11 (Illumina Assembly) | ecosystem: Engineered > Wastewater > Sewage > Unclassified | place: USA: California... | reverse complement strand
AAAATCCGAATTGTTAATGTGTAGAGATCATCATGCTCATAGTACTCTCATTAGGCGGTTCAATTCTCGCAAAAAATCTAGATCCCGATCGTTTTTTAAAATATGCGGATGTTCTCCGTAAGCTCTCGAAAAAGCATACCCTGCTTGTAGTAGCCGGCGGAGGAGAAGCGGCAAGGAATTACATCGAAACTGCAAGGGCAGTTGGTGCCGATGAAGTTACATGCGACTACATAGGTATCGAAATTACTCGCCTGAATGCACACTTGCTTGCTGCAGCTCTTGGGCCTGATGCCTGTCCGGAAATTCCTACAAATTATCTGGAAGCTGCAAAGGCTATACGTCCCGGAAAGGTAGTCGTCATGGGAGGAATTACTCCTGGCCAGACCACAGATGCCGTCGCTGCAATTCTTGCGGAGTTCCTGAGGGCAGACCTGCTGGCAATTGCAACCTCAATTGACGGAGTTTATTCCGCAGACCCTAACTGTGACCCTTCGGCAGTAAAGTACGATAAAATCTCTCCTGAGAAGCTCATAAACATAGTTATGGCAATCGAGATGAAAGCAGGCTCCAAATCTCCTGTTGACCCTGTAGCCGCAAAAATTATAGAACGCTGCAAGCTCGATGCACTTGTCATGGACGCCCGGAATCCTGCCATGCTCGGAGAAGTTCTCGATGGAGAAGCCGTCAAAAAGACTCCCATATCCTGCGGGACCTGGATTACGACAAAGATCTAAGGCTCAAAACTCAGACCAATCAAGACTTAAAGTTCAAACCAATTAAGACTTAAAGTTCAAACCAATTAAGACTTAAAGTTCAAACCAATTAAGACTTAAAGTTCAAACCAATTAAGGCTCAGACCAGTATTAACAGCCAGACAAGATATAGTTTGAAAAACAAAAGCTGGCTGCAAAATCTTTATTTTTACAGAAAATGAAAACTTAAACATAGAGGTTCCGACATATATCCCAATAACAGAAAACAGACGGAAGTGTCGGTTTAGAGTTTAGGACTCCTACAAAGCCGGTTTCCTGAAGTTTCTGTCCTGATATTTCTTAAAGGGAGGAGGAGTCGGGTTTGAGCTTGCCTGAAAGAAAGATTTCTTTTAGACATAGAGGGTTTATTTTCCACTTTTTTTTCATTCTTCTATTCCTGATAGTCTTCTGCGCTGATCTCATTCCTGCTTTCGCTGCAGTAGATGGGACAGCCTTTGAAAAAGAAAGGCAGAGAGATGCCGTTATCATGGATTTTTTCTCGGACAATGAGCTTGCGGATACTACAGTACGGTTTGAGCAGCCTCTTGAAAATGTCTCTCTTGTTTTTACTTTGAATTCGGAGAAAAAACTGCTGAAATCGGAAACTTTTTTTCTAGGGTCTGTTAAGAAAGGACAGGAAGTTACAAGAGTACTTTTCTGGGGAATTGAGGACGATTTTGGAAAAGATACGGACTCTTATACAGCGCAGGTTTATGTTAAAAACGGGAATGAAAGCCTTGCTTTCAGAAAACTTCCATTTTCCGACCGCAATCCCATCCTTTCAAAGCTTAAACTTGTTGACTTCTCCGCAGATTCCGAGAAAGCTTCAGTTTTAATGAGTCTTACAAGCCCTGCTAATCTCAGGAGTATACAGGCGCCTGAACCCGGCGTTATCGACCTTGACCTGAAACTTCTCTCAGGAACGGAAATCGTGTATTCTGAAAAGCATAAGAATATCCCTATTACAAGCACTTATTATAATGCAAGCTACTGGTCTTTCCTGCTTGAAAAAGATAAAAACTACATTGCTCTTTTGAAGGTCCATTCCCACTCTCCTGATGTCACTGCAGTCTACAGATCGGATTTCAGAGCCGAAGAAAAAGTGGAAATTGTTGACCGGGATATCGATGTGGATGAATACGGAGCAAGTGTTACTGTTGTTGGAAGATCTCAGGTGCCCTTTGACGGATTTGTAAGGGTTGTGTTGACGCCTGAGAGTGGGAAGGTACAGGTTTTTGAGGAAACTGCAGATATCCTGATCTCGGGAAAAGAGGATACGGTAGGGATAATCTGGCAGGGAGTCCCAAAGGGAGATTATAATGTAAAGATCTATGTGCTGAATTCCGAAGGAGAAATTCTGGACAGCCATGAAACGGTTTTGAGGGTTTTTGAACCTGTTGCTGAAGCAACCCCTGTTGAAGAATCTCCGACTATTTGCTTCCTTACATTTCTGGGGATTTTTCTATGTGCTGGAATCTTGTCTGGAAGGAAAAGGAAATAAATATTTCTGAAAAAGAGAATTAAAAAGTCCTGAAAGCTTTGAAAATCTTGAAATCTTTGGAAGCTTTGAAAATCTTGAAAGATTTGGAAGCTTTGGAAGTTTTGGAAGCTTTGAAAGCCTTGAAAGCCCAAAATAGTATAAAATTCGAATGCAGGATCATCATGTTTGACCTCATCATCCGAAATATAATGAACAGAAAGGTCAGGAGTGCACTGACAGTCTGCGGGATTGCCCTCGGGATCTTTGCAGTTATAGTTATGGGTGCGATGTCCGAAAATTTCCACCAGACTTTTGAACGCTCCATGAGTGTGACCAGCGACAAAATTCGGGTTTTTGCCGAAAGCGGAGTCTTTGGAGGAGGACTCACGGACGATAAGGTGAGCGACGTACTCCGGGTGGCAGGGGTGAAAGATGCATATGGGCTTTTAATGACTACTTTTGATGAGGACAAAATGGGAATGACCGGGAAGCAAATTCTGGGAGTCCCACCGGAGAAATCCAGCGTTGCCCTTTATCCCGTAGAGCTGAAAGCAGGCCGCTTTCTCAATCCGGGAGACTCTTATAATGTTGTTGTCGGAAGCAACATACAAAGAGAATATAAACTCCAGATCGGGAGTAAGTTTGAAATTCATGACAAGTATTTCACCGTTGTAGGAATTCTGGATTATACCGGCTCGATTTTCGATAACGCGGTAATCATACCTCTTGAAACTGCGCAGGACCTCTACGACGTTGGCAATTCGATTTCCTATATCTTTGCGGTGCCTGACGAGCGAGTGGATGCCGAAATACTCTCCAAACGCATAGAATTAAGCGTTAAAGGCACAAGCACACTTTCTCCTGGAGAGCTTGAGGTGCAGGCGAGACAGTCCTTTATGATTTTCAGCGTAATCACTATCAGCTCAGGGCTTCTTGCAGCAATCATAGGCGGGCTTTGCGTAATGAATACCATGCTCATGTCCGTTGCCGAAAGGACTAGGGAATTCGGGATTTTAAAAGCCATTGGAGCCGAAACAAAGGATATTTTGCTCCTGACACTCGGAGAAGCTTCATTTATGGGCCTTTTCGGCGGAATCCTCGGAATTCTTGTAGGTTCCGTGGCCGTCTATATTATGAATGCATGGCTTGCAAATACAAGGATAGTGCTTTTCCTGATAACACCCCGGCTTCTTGTAATTGCAATGCTCTTCGCCTTATTGATAGGGGCTCTTTCAGGGCTTTATCCTGCGTACAGGGCCTCGAAAATGAGTCCTATGGAGGCCTTGAAGCATGCTTGAAGTGGTAACTGAAAGAAAAGGGCTTGAAACTCAGGAAAAGCCGGAAAAAGAACCGCATAAGCGGGACACTTCTTCCTTCTCCTCGGTGGCTGAGGACAAACTCGCTATTCACGATGCGCGACGCATAATGATGGTAGGCGGGGGTGATGGGGCGGGGCTTTGAATCGGGATTTACAAATCGTGGTGAGTCGAATCGCGGTGTGTCAGCTGGTTGCGTTTGAATGGCAAGCCTTTTCCTTACTAGTGCTCTGTTCTTTTGTTTTTGTCACTTCTCCTGGCTGGATAGCTAGCAAAGTGGCACAGGCTTCTGGGACTGAGCCAGTATCAGATAAATCGAGCTTGGCCCCTTTTACTTTTCTTTTTGATAAATGCCCTGTCCCTTTATCTTAAGTATGTCTTTTACAAGGCTTATGTCATAGGGGTACTGGGCTTGGTGGCGTCGTATGCAGCTTTCAGTTCTTGATAATTTTGGTTTTGATTAGCATCGTAACCCCCGACAGCCGGATCTGGGAGTGGGGCGGCTCCGGCAGCTGGGAGTGGGGCGGTTCCGACAGCTGTGGTTCGCCTCACGCGCCGTGGATCGGTACTTTGCCATGTGACAAAGCCCCTACCGAATGTCGGTGACATCGTTGTCACCACTCTTTCATTGAGGCCTGCACCGATCATATGGGCATCAGGGGCTTGTCCGTGGGCTGGATGGGTTGGTGGGGCGGCTCCGACAGCTGGGAGTGGGGCGGCTCCGACAGCTGGGAGTGGGTCGGATACAATCCCTCCAGGCCCGGCAGCTCCCGTATTAATTTGGGCCTGGTCATAAGGCGGCACCTTACCCATCTCCCAGGCGCAATCCAGGCAAGGGGTCTTTGTTCCCCCAACGCGAACCACACGGCGCCAATTCGGTAGAACTCCTGCAGGTCGGGCTTTCGCCCTAGGAAATGGAGGGTTTTTAAGATGCTTAATTATTTTCATCTCACCATGTACCACTTTTCCATCTCTTCTCACCCCTACTAACGGATTTTGTATTGCATTCACAGTCGTTTTATTTGCTGCCCACCGGAAGGCGTGGTATACAGCCTCCTCATTGACCTGATCATTAGTTTTCTGAATCATCTTCCAGTAGAAACTATGAAAAAGGCCCATAGGTTTTAGCTTATTGAAATATCCAGCATGATATTTATTATTCAGGTTAGCCCAGCAAGCATCGATATGACCTTTTGCACTTTGCGCATCCGCTTGTAAATTGCCCTGTTTTTGAAGAGACAAATCGCTGTTTACTGAAACATTCCAATTACTGCCTGTAATGATCACCGCTATGTGAGGGCCGTAGTTGTTCCTCGCTCCAATAAAGTGTGCAATATAAGTAAGCATCTCCTTCTTGAATTGATCAACCTTAGCGGTGACAGCAGGCGGGCGCTCCTGTCCTTGAGCCCGCCAAGGTGTGGCCCGGCCCTCCCACTGTCTTGTTGTGTTTGGGTTTGTGGGATCCGCGAAGGCCCTACGTTGTATAACAGCAAACCCTTGGATTCGTTGGGATTTATTGCTATGAATTTTGATTTCCTGCCGCTGGACAGTTTGATCTACCGAATAATTATATGCCATAGCCTGCAATTGAGCTATCTGTTTTGCTTGCAGGCTGTTATTGGCCTTTTCCTGAAAAGCCATCTGCTCTACCTGATGACTATTATTCGACGTCTCTTGCGGTTTTCTTTCCGCAACAGCCACAGGCCGATTATCCACAAACCCAAAACCTTGCTTCACACTACTTTTCTTCTGAACAATAGAACTAGCTGCTGCCTTACTTTTATTCTCTTTTGGTTTCTCTACTTGTTCGTACCTTTGTAACGCCCTTCCCCCCATCAAATCCGCCTCTGACTCTAACGTTCTGCTATCGTTCAACGGCAACCCCTTCACTTCACCCGTAGGACTTACACGCCCCTGCATCTGTTGCACCACATGCCATGCCTCATGTGGTAAATATCTTTCCTGCTCCGGAGCTACATGAATATTTGCTCCCTGAGTATACGCCAACGCCCCTACTTCAGCAGGTTTATCTGAATTATAATGCACCCTCACATCTCCTATATCAATTCCAGACAGGCTCTCCACGCCAGCTTTGAGGTTATCAGGCATTCCGGTTTTATTTTCTCTCTTTGTCTGAAGTGGTTCTTCTTCCTCTGGAATTTTCTGCCGCTGGACAGTCTCAAATTTACCTTGAAGAGGTTCCTCTTCTTCTGGTATCTCCTGCCTCTGCACTATAGGAGATGCGAAACACGAAGGGCAGGCTATTTCAGGCTTACTTTCAAACTTGCCTTGAAGAGGTTCTTCCTCCTCTGGAATTTCCTGCCGCTGGACAGTTTCAAATTTACCTTGAAGAGGTTCCTCTTCTTCTGGTATCTCCTGCCGCTGTACTATAGGAGATGCGAAACACGAAGGACAGGCCATTTGATCAGGCTTGTTTTCAAACTTGCCTTGCAGAGGTTCTTCTTCCTCTGGAATTTCCTGGCGCTGGACAGTTTCAAATTTACCTTGAAGAGGTTCTTCCTCCTCTGGAATTTCCTGCCTCTGCATGCATGAGGGACATGTTTCTTCTTCTGGCATTTCCTGTCTCTGAACTGGTGCCTGTTGAGCTGTAGAAGAGTTTCCGATACTTGTAAGCAGCCTGCCGACCGCTTGATTTCCAATGGTACGCTGAAGCTGCATAATATCAGCACGAGTGAGTGATCTCGGGTTGATTTTGGCACGCTGGATGATAGCCATCGGATTTGAGATTGGAGTCTGAATTATTGGAGTTGCTTGCTTTTGGAAGGTGGATTTTGATTCTGTAGATTGCTGGATTTGCTGATGTTCTGGCATGGAAGACATCCCTGTGGAAGGTAACTGTATAATTGTTCAAAGAATTGATAATCTAAGTTGTGTCACAACATAAAATACTCTCCGTTTTAGCTAAATTTCTTTGAATAGAAAGTCGAACTCATGAAATAAGAAGAACGCATATATTCCGATGAAATTTTACAGTTAATTACAGTAAAGAAAAGGGAAAAGGGCATTAGACATTAAACTTAATCGTCCAAAAACATAAATTCTTCATCTATCTACAGAGCTTTGAAGATGAGTCATATGGAGGCTTTAAAGCATGCCTGATCTAGGTATTGAAGAAGAGGACCTTAAAATCTTGAATAAGCCTAAAAAAGAAGTGGATAAGCTCAGTTTGAGACACGAAGAGCAGAAAATCATACTTCAGGTTGAAAACCTTTCCAAAACCTATTCCCAGGGTAAAATCCCTGTCCATGCACTTCGCTGCGCCTGCATAAATGTAAGAAAAGGTGAACTTCTTGCGATAATGGGGCCTTCAGGTTCCGGAAAATCCACTCTTCTTGCCCTTATAGGCACACTTGAAAAAGCGACTGATGGAAAAATTATCCTTGATGGGACAGACCTTACATCTGTACCTGAAAAACTGCTTCCCCGCGTGAGAAGAGAAAAAATCGGTTTTATCTTCCAGCACTATAACCTTATCCCAACCCTTTCTGCGCTTGAAAATGTGGAGCTTTCCATGCGCTTTTCCAGAGTGCCCAAAAAAGAAAGAGGAGAAAGGGCTAGAAAGCTGCTAGAAGAACTTGGCCTTGGAGACCGACTGTCCCATAAGCCTTCGGAATTATCTGGAGGGGAACAGCAGAGAGTCTCTATTGCCAGGGCACTTGCGAATAAGCCGGCGGTTATCTTGGCTGATGAACCCACAGGTGAGGTGGACAGCAAAACCAGAGACTCGATTGTGCGAGTTTTCAAAGAATTGAGCGAAAAAGGGCAGACCATTCTTGTTGTTACGCACGACCCTGAGGTTGCAAAGGAGTGTTCGAGGGTGCTCAGGATTACGGACGGGGTTATTAAAGATTAATCATCATACAAATCAGGTTTTAAAATACGGTTTTTTCTTCAGAATTATAAATCTATGTAGTGTGATGTTACACTTACTTTTATCACTATATTTTGGAACTGAATCCCCGTAGAGAGAAGTCTATAGAGAGTCTGGTTTCCTATTTTGATCAATGAGAAATTCTAAATTTGGCTGTTTTAGTGTGATGATTTCTATCTTTTTGAGCGCACTCTTTAACTCTTGGGTTAATTTTTTATAACAGTATAAATTTTTTATATATGCTATTAGTTTCAAAATTTGTACAGTTTCCTGCTGAAAAACGCTGTTCTTCTACGTTATAATTACAGCTAGCCTGTCAGGACAATAAACCGGATAAGAGTCAGAATAAAAAAGATTGTTTTGAGTGTTTTGTTTCTTTCGTCTTTTTTATGTGACCTCAAAGTCTGGAATTATGGGGACTATGAGCAATTCCATACTATTCAGTCAAATTACCTAGCCGATAAACCAGTCAAAGCGGTTTAACCGATAAACCAGTCAAAACGGTTCAACCGATCTTACCGATCTAATTGATTTAATCTCAATTTCCTCGGTTATGAAACATCCTGTAATACCTCACATAAATTTTCCATATCTAGCTATTAACTGCAATAGTTGCTGTAAAAGAGGAATCTCACAACTTATTAAATTTTAATATGGGGCGTATTATGATGTATGTAAAAGGAATCTTGAAAATTATTTGTTTAATAATTCTCGCACTTCACCTGATGACTGCAGGAAGTGCAGCAGCTAATGTGCTTTCTGTAAGTAACAACACTGGTCAGCCTGCAGATTTTACTACTATCCAGGCGGCTGTAGCTGCTGCAAATCCAGGAGATGAAATAGTTGTCAAACCCGGTATTTATGAGGAGAATATTGTAATTAATAAGAACATATCTATTGTTTCCGAATCTGGAAATTTCTCCGATACTGTAGTCCGGGCGGCCGACGTTTCTCAAGATGTCTTCAGTATCTGGGCAAACGACGTAAGCATTAAAGGTTTTGGCATAAGTGGGTCCAATTCCGCGGGCATTCATGTTTTTGAATTTATTGAATGCCACATTGAAAACAATGAATTGTTTAATAACAGCTGCGGTATCGATCTATATATACTGAGCTCAAGCAATACGCTTGAGAATAATGAAATTTCAAACTGTCTGACCGGGATTAGTATTGGCGGTGGCATGTACAATAATTTGAGCAATAATTCAATCTCAAATTGCAGTAATGGAATTTCACTTTTTGACTCCTCTATCAATGTCCTGGAGAATAATACAATTTCTAAAAACATAGAAGGTATTTATCTTACAGGCGAATCAAACGGCAACACTCTGGCAGGTAATACTGTAACCCTCAATACGAAATCAGGACTGAATATTTACGGGACTTCAAACAATCTGATTTATAATAACTGTTTCAATAATACGGTAAACGTAGAGTTCGAAGAAGTTTCGGGAACAAATACCTGGAACACAACTAAAACCGAGGGTACCAACATAGCTGGCGGCCCTTACCTGGGAGGCAATTTCTGGGCAAACCCTGATGGGACTACATATCCTGAAAAAGCCAGGGACATTGACCTTGACGGAATTTTTGATTCCCAGTATAATATCGAAGGCACCCAGTTCATAGACTATCTTCCCCTTAAAGGATTAGAGCCGGTAGTGATTACTGTAAATAATAGTACAGGGTCGGTTGCGGATTTTACGTCTATCCAGGCGGCAATAGACAACGCACTTCCTGGTGACACAATCCTTATTTTCCCGGGCGTCTATGAAGAAAACGTCGACGTATACGTAACGAATTTGACCCTTACCTCCCAATCTTCCAGTTATGGGGACACCAGTGGGGACACTATTGTCAAGGCAGCCAGCAGTCTGGACGATGTTTTCTATATTATTGCGGATGGAGTGACAATTCGCGGGCTGAATATAATCGGGCCTGTAGACTACCCCAGTTCAGGCATCCACCTTAATGGAGTTAAGTACTGTAATATCGAAAGCAACCAGCTCTCTAACAATTACATAGATCCTACTTCAAACCTTTTCAGTGGGAACAATTCCTCGGTTAGCAATAACTCAGGTTCGGATACAGGATCCGGGATCCGTCTTGATTCTTCCAGCAACAATCTCCTGAACAATAATACAGTCTCAGGGAGCGGAATTTCGGTTCTCCTGCGTAATTCCGCGGAAAATACGCTTCTCAATAATTCGGTATCCGGCAGTAACTACGGTATCTGGGTTGATTCTTCTAACAATAATACGCTGGAAGGAAATATTCTGTCAAACAATAAAATCGGTGCCTATCTGAAAGTTTCCAGCGGAAACGTACTGAACAACAGTAAGGTATCAGGCAGCATAAACTCTGGTATTAATCTGTGGGATTCTGTAGGAAATACATTAAGCAATTCCACAGCCTCGAATAACAGTGTTTCTATCGTTCTGAGGAATTCCAGCGCAAACCTGCTCAGTAATAACATGGTGTCGGATAGCAATTATGGTTTATGGCTGTACTCTTCGAGTAATGATAATAAGCTGAACGACAACAGGGCATTAAATAACCAGATCGGTATCTATGTAAAGACATCAAGTGGAAATGTTCTTACAGGCAATACTGCGTTAGACAGCACCGTGTCCGGAATCAGTGTCTGGGAGGCGACCAAAAACACGTTAATTAATAATGAAGCTTCGAACAATTATGTCTCCATTTATCTGCAGAATTCCAGCGAAAATGCATTTTCCAACAACTCGGCCTCAGACAGCAATTACGGGATGTGGATTGCCTATTCCAGTAACAACAGCCTGAGTGAGAATGACGTATCGAATAACAAATTCGGTTTCTATTTGAAAAATTCCAGCGATAACAGGTTGTCAGGTAACCAGGCAAATTCAAACTCCAGGCATGGGATCTATCTGGGTTCTTCCAGGAGTAATATTCTGGACAGTAACAGGGTTACTTCAAACTCGGAGTATGGGCTTTTCCTTCTTGATTCGGGAAGCAGCTCGATTTATAATAACTATTTCAGCAACGTAAACAATATTTATCTGCAAGGTTCTAACGCAGGTACGAGCCTGAATACAACCCTGACACCGGCAAAGAATATTGTTGGTGGAACTTATCTTGGTGGGAATTTCTGGGGTACTCCAAAAGGAGATGGCTTCAGCCAGACCCATGCAGATAAGAACGGAGACGGTATCTGTGATGCAGCTTATACCGTGAATACAGAGGGTATTGATTATCTGCCTCTTGCAGATTCTCGTGTCACAATCTAATCTGGAGTGCTGAAAAAGAAAATATCCTAAAAATGTCCTGACTGTCAGGTATCTGGGCAGCAGGAGATTACTGGTATGATATATCAAGGCTGTACAGTTTCTTAAAAGGTTAATAGGAGGCTGTACAGCTTCTCAGGTAACAAAATGTCTCCAGCTATTTACAGGATACTCGATGAAGCGGTTTAAATAGTTTTAAAAAGTGCTATGCAGCTTCTCAAGAGTATTTCCAGGCTTCTGGAACTTGATATGAAGATTTAGTTTTGGGTTCACTTCTTTTCACTGCAAAGTATTCGGAATTACCATATTTCAAAAATTTTGATATCTGCTTTTTTGTTTCACAGTTATACAGAACTGAATATTTTGATAATAACTTAAAGTTCATTCAATTCGTGTCATCTGAAATAGTTTACATTTTTTGATTTGAAAAGTCATTAGTGTGACATAGGTGCGAAGTGTTTTTGTCAGAACACAGGGTTCCAAATGAACGTGAAGATACATGAGGATATAAGAGCTTGAACATGGTTCTCTAAACAAAGTATGTTCAAATGTTACCTACAATTAGGAAGTAGTTTGAAATTACCAACTCGAAGTATCGAAGAGTCAGAAATATTTGTAAGCGGTTTGATAAAAGACATTAATTTCCGTTTAAATAATGATGCACATCAAAAAAGACAGATAATAGTCACTCCAGTTAAATAATTGAGTCAATTAGATGGGGTAATATTATAGAAGCAAGTTATACTCTACACTAATAATCTATTCAATAAATATACATTCAAAAAACCAATGAAGAGTATAAATAGAAGTTTAAATCTTGGAGATGATTAAAATAGCAATGGAAATGCCAGATAGCGATTATATACAACTTGTACCTAAAGTACAAATAATTAAAAGAAAGGTAGATCCTGTTCGTTTAAATGGTAAATATTATAAACAGGTAAAAAATAGCATTAAAAGAAAGATTGAAGATGATACCGAACTACTATTAATTGAAATAATTCCAAGTGAACCAATTACTGAAAAATGGATCGTTGAATCGTTCATGTATCTTCAGCGTGAACTTACTTCAGTCATAACGATTCCAAAAAATACAGCAAATATGAAAAAAGAAAATTATATAGAATTTGAAAAAATTTTCGATTGCATCATTCGTTATGATTGACCTCTAAATTTAGACTCAATTTCTTTTGCATATTTTTTAGAATTAAAGTATTCATCAGACACATTTTTTCTAATTGCTGTTTGATAATTACTCGATTCATTTTTATAAGCAAATACCTCGTGTGAGCGAATATTAGCGTTTGCTGTATCAACGTTTTTCACTATATTATCAATGTTATTTTTTTGACACACTGGGCAGTTACAAAATTCGGATAAATTATGATCATGAATTATATCTTTAGATCGTAATGTGCTGTAATCGGTTGGATTGAAGTATCTAGAAGCCTGTGATTCCTCTATTTTTTGATCTTCAGTCATACCTTGAAGCTGAAGCATATAATTTCTTGCTCCTTTTGGATGTCCTACCTGTGCACTGATTGTATCAATACCATAATAATTTAATAATACACTTAATGTGCCATTCCATTTCACTGCCCTGAAAGATCGTGGGACTGAAAAGGCATGTATCCAAATATCTTCCTGTTTTAGCAAATTTCTAATAGCAAATAATAAAGTTGGATTCTCTTTTTTTAGGTTTGCTCCTACGCAGTCAATGATTTTAGTTTCGTCTTTCAACATTGGAATGTCAGGGGAATCTTTCGCAATACCCATCAACATTTTATCAATGCCTTTTGAACGTCTCCATTTATCAGCTTTTTCTAAAACTTGCTTGTATTCATTGACAGCAGCAGATAAATTGGGTATTTCAATAATATCTGCACCCACGTCATCTTGAAGTTTAAATAATGTGTAAAGCTGTGACTGAGACAGTGTTGAAACGTCACGGCTAAATTCAAAATGAAGTAATTTTCTTTTAACGTTCAATTTCTCCATTTTTTTAAGATTGGATTTTAAATAATATCTAGTTTGGTTATACTTTTCTAAACTTTCAGAGATTGAAACTATACTTTGTAAATTTATCCAATGTGTATATGTGCCTACTTCTACATCTGGAAAATTACTAGTTTTAACAAAAGGAGAACCACTTAGACTGTTTATATCCTTCTGATTTGGTAAATAATTGGGAGTTTTTATTTTTAGCCCGTTGACGTTTAAAATGCCTTCTCTGCCATAAATATCTCTATTTCTAATATCTATACCCATTGTATCCCCGCACGAATTTGAATCTAAGTTATATAGTTATTAAATTTCATCCAACACTTATTTAATATTTCTATAGAGAATGCGATCCAATGGGATATAAATTTAATTTAAATGTGTGGAGTTATTAAAAAAGAAGTATAAATTCAAGTGGTAGCTCTATTCAAAGTGAATACAACTATAAACCTACAATTTCTACTTGAAAGTATCAAGAAGAATAAGATAATTTGTCTTAAGCTATAAAAATTCAGTTTGTTTGTGTAACTTTAGAATCTATGCTTCGATTGTTAACTATGCATGTCATTTTATAGAATCACTATCAAAAATTAATTGTCCATTTTTGTTTGGGTTACTGGCTTCCATAGTCTGTATTTTATCCCATGGTACAATTTTTAATTCATTTTTATCGCTTAAAGTCACTAAAGATTTATTTATAATATCTCTTAGTTGTCCTTCAACTTCTCCTGATTCGGTTTTAATTTTTATATAAGGAAAACCATATTTATACACATTTAATATTGACCTAATGACATCATCATTGAAAAACTTAGCAAAATAATATAATCTAACTATTAAAATAAAGCTTACTAAAAAGCCTAACATATATACAATTACATCAAATCCTGGGTACAGTACATTTGTATGTTGATCATAAAGAAATATAATTATATTTAATCCAAACACGATTCCAATAAAAACCCAAAATGATGGACTTACAAACCAAGAAGAAATTTCAACCATGCCGTCTTTGTTTATTTTAGGAATGAAAAGTTTCTTCAATTTAAGAAATTTGTACCATAAATAAAAAATAAGTATAACGAAAAGTATTGAGATGAAAAAAGAACATGAGTAACAAAGCGCAACCCCATTTAGCAGAACTACGCCTGAACTTAAGTTTAAAACATTTTCAATATAGTGTATGTTAATAATATGACTAAAAATATATATAATCGCCTGTACAAAAATTATCTCAATTATAAAGCCAATTACAACACCACCAAAAAATAACCAGTATGATAAAAAATATACAGGAAATATCTTGTAAAATCCTACTGCACCTAGGAATTTTTCTACAATAGGAAAATCAGCTTCTAAAAGTTTAATATACTGATTTTTTTCACGTGCACTTAAATATATTTTTATAATTGTTGGTATAAGACCTGTTATAATAACAAGAAAAAAAGGAATAACTAATTGTGATAGAATCTTTAATGGTTCATCGGTGATTATTTCCAATTTTCATCATTTCCCTTCGGTACATAGAAGCTAGACGCTCCGTCACGAATTAATTAGGCGTTAGGAATGTAAATATACTTTTTGATTTTTTTCTGCCTTATTACAAAAGAGACATACTTACCAATACTGTAATTCTTCCGCAGATAAGAGCGAAATTCTTTATCAAAAAGAAATATCTAAATTAGTCTATATAACGCAGATCATGTAAATAAAATAAAATATATAAATTTTAATTACCCTTTATCCAGGAACTTCTGAAACCACACAATATCAAAATACTTTCCGAACTTCGTTCCTGCATCTTTAAACCTGCCGCATTCTGCAAACCCATGCTTAAGGTGGAAGTTCAGGCTGGCCTGGTTTTTCGAGGAGACGTTTGCAAGGAGGCTTTTCATATTCTTCTTTTTAGCTTCCTGGCACAGGAAATCCAGTATCTTTGTTCCCTGGCCTTTTCTTGTGTATTCTGGCAGGATAAAATATGAGAGTACTCCGGTGTGCTGGAAGTTTGGGAAGGGGAGATAAGGTCTCAGGGCCCCGATGCCGATCACTCTGTTGTCTTCTTCCATTACATAAAAGGGGTAAGGTTCACTTTTATTCGGTTCTACCTTATCGTGTGAAGTCTTGAAAAATTCCGGCCCAACAGGGGTTTCGAGGTAGGCTGCAAAACTATTATCTATATAATAATTAAAGATTTCAAGCATTTCCTGAGTATCTTGCGGCGTAGCCTCTCTTATTACAAGGGATTTGAGCTGATCTCTTTCCTGCATAAGCTATAATCGGAATGTAAGTATTTAATCTCTTTTAGTCAGTTCCAGTACGAATCCTATCAAATCCTCTTTTATCTGGACTTCTTATTTGTCATGATTTATATTTATAATTTATTATCAGTACGATTATATTTATATACTTATGCTATTGTATTACCCCATGCATTAGTACCCAAATCTACCCTATATTTCAGGTGGACTTTGATGTTAAAATAGGGGTCTAGAAGTCCAAAATTCTTGAGTCATCATACAATTGGTATGATTCCTTCAGGAATTTCTTCCTGAAAATAAAAAGCACAAGAGAACACATTTCTCAATGTACTTTTACAGAAGTGAAAAATAGATGTTTGTTAAACAAAACAAAATTGTAGAACAGATCTGTGAAATCCCGGTAACACTTGGAGATATCTCCGAGAGCATCTTTGGGGGTATTAACACACAAAACGGTCTACTTCACAGGCTTGCCCTTCCTGAGGAAGGCGGTTCCGACTCATATTATCTTTGCGAAGGTCTCTGTAGTCCTGTATTCATAGAACCCGAAATTATTTACCCGTATGTATCAGGAGCCTTTTCCGAAAAATTTGCATTTCGCCCTTCACCTTATCGTTTCATGCTGCCTTATGAATTATCCACAACGGGAAAAAAGAAAGAATACAATGTAATTCCTCCCGAAGAACTCAAGACAAAATTCCCTATGGCTTACGGGAGAATTCTGGAATTCAAAAGAAAGTTCCTCCACGATACCACTCCCCTTGTATCTGCAGACTATAGCATAAAAGGCAGAAAATTCCTGGAATACTTCAATACTCCTAAGATTATTGCTACTGAAGGCTATCATCTGCAGGCAGCATATGATGCTGAAGGAAAACATGTATTTGAGAACGGATGCGGCATTGTCCTCAAAGATCCAGGCAGGTATGCCTATATTACTGCAGTGCTTAACAGTCCGATTGCCAGGCTCTTTCCTTCAATCTGTAAGTCTAAAATGGCATATTCGAGCTACACAGCTCCTGCGGTGATAAAACGTTTTCCAATCGTGTTTCCTGATAACAGGCTAACCGAAGATCTCATAGATACTATCTCCAGTTACCTTGCATTCCTTAACAGGGAAAAGTATGCAAGAGATTACGGAGTTCCAGACTGGCTTCGGGAACTTACATCATTCTACGAGCAGATCTCGAGTCTTCTGGTTCTGGATACTTACTTCGTAAACGACCTTGATCCAGGGCTTCTGAATGCCCTTGAAGAAAATATCCATCCCTATGCCGGAGACATGAATTCTGAAGACAGCGATAGTATTCTGAATGCACTGTACTATATAAAGCAGCAGATTCTTGAGGCTTCAAGTTCTGAAAAATGTAAATTTAATCTGGGACTTCCTGAAATTCTCAATTTGCCTTCGAGCAGTGAAGAATTCTAATAATCCCTTTTTAAATTTTTTATCTTAGAAAATGACAAATTTACTTTTACCAAAATTCTGAAATTTTTTTATTTTTCATAATTTACATTTAACTTTTTATCAATAAGTTCATGCACTTTAACTCCCCCTGAACCATAGAGAAAAAGTGCTCCAGAGCAAAAAGTTAGTTTTCCAGCAGAAGGTTGATTTCCAGCAGAAGGTTGAGACAGTGAAAGACACCTTTGCTGCTTCAATGAGTGAATTCTAGCTCCATGCTACGGAGTCCTGGAAGCTAATCAAGCAGGTTATTCCCTCATTAATGCTCGAAAATTTTGAAATGATTTCCCCTGAGAGAATTTTAACCTTGATTGAGCGGAAATTCAGATGCTCTGACTTTATAACTGCATTTCGAATTTTCAGGATTTCTCTGTTTCAGGAAACGTTCATCGTTCTCATTTTTATATTCTTTCTCGTCGTTCTGATCCGTTATCTTTCATTTCCTTTAAAACGTAATGTTTTAGTAATAACAGTTTGTGGACTTTCTCACTTAATACATAAATTTATATATTTGGGCTTTGTGTAATTATTAGAACATTTAATTTTTTTTTAACTTCGTTCTCCCAATTCTCCGCCGGACATTAATTAATAAAAGAAGGTAGTCTTATCAGCCTGCAAATCCCCGCCGTTGCGCTTCCCTATATGGGAGCATTAATTTTTTCAGGAGTTATGTCGACTTTGCTTGCCATCAAAGCCTACAAAGCTTTCAAGTACCGCAGGATGTATTTCTCAAAATATTTCATACTTATTATGCTAAGCATGTCTCTCTGGTCCGTTAATTATGCCTTTGAGATCGGATTCATGGACATTGAGCTAAAGTATCTCTTTGCTCGCCTCGAGTATATCGGGATGGCCTTTGCTCCGGTAGCGTGGTTTTTATTTGCATCGGAATACTCAGGGGTATGTAAAGAATTCGTAAGGGAACATCAAAAAGCATTTTTCATAATGCCTTTGCTCATAATCCTTCTGATGCTTACAAATAGCTTTCATGGGATGTATTTTTTAGGTTATTACCTGGACGGCTCAAGGGGTTTTCCTCTTCTTGTGCTCATACACGGGCCTTTTTTCTGGGTGTTTTATATATATTCTTTTACGCTAATTTTTCTTGGAATTTTCTTCTTCTTCAATCAGTTTGTCCATCTAACTGTACCCTACAGGGCTCAGGCAGCAATTGCTCTAACTGCAGCATGTATTCCAGTCCTGGGGAATATTCTCCATATCGCAGATGTAGGTCCTTTTGCATTCCTCGACCCGACTCCTTTTGCATTTACAATTACAGGTTTGATTCTCTTCTGGGGTATCATGCAGCATGAATTTCTTAACATTATTCCGATTGCAAGAGAAAATGTAATCGAATCCATGAATGACGGATATATCGTAATAAACCTTGCAGATTCCATAGTAGATATCAATAAGGCTGCTCTTGAGCTGGCAGGGAAAACAAAAAAGGAGGTTCTCGGGAAAAACTTAAATGAGCTTTTTGGGAATGAAGTACAAATGCCTCAGAGTGAAGCTCATGAGGGCAATTTCAACAAAGAAATTTTCTTGAAGAGCGGACTTGAAACAAAACTTTTTACTCTTAGTGTCAGCTCCCTTCTAACAAAAGATAATGAAGAAGGCAGGCTACTGATGATGCATGACACCACTGAAACTTATAGGTATCAAGAGGCTCTAAAACAGGCTAACAAGAAGATAAACCTCATGAGCAACATTACCAGACATGATATTCTTAACCAGGTGAATGTACTTTCCGGGTACACCGAACTAATTTCTGAAACTCTTCCTGAAAATGTCAAGAATGATCCCCGAATAGTGAAGTATCTGAAAAATCTCAATAAAGGTATCGAAACAATCCACAGCCAGATTGTTTTCACCAAAGACTACCAGGAACTCGGAGTAGTTTCTCCGATCTGGCAGTCCGTAAGTAATACAGCAAGAGAAGCAGCCTTTCCCTTCTCTGGTCAGAACTTGAAGTTTTCTATCGAGGAAAGTCGAGCTGAGATCTATGCTGATCCACTGCTGAAAAAAGCCTTTTACAATCTGTTTGACAACGCAAGGTCACATGGAGAACATGTAACTGAAATCAGTGTTAGTTCGTGCAGGGTTGATGACAATCTTGTAATTGAAGTAAAAGATGATGGTATAGGAGTTTCTTCTGAAATGAAAGAGCTGATTTTTCAAAAATCCATCGGGAAAAATACAGGGCTTGGGCTTTTCCTTGTTAAAGGCATTCTTTCCATTACGGGCCTGGAGATTAAAGAAACCGGAAATGAAGGGACAGGTGCGAGATTTGAAATTATAATACCACCTGGGAACTGGCGAGAAAAAGCTTCTCAATAAGCTTCTCAATAAACTAATTTTGAGTGTTTAACTTAAGTTGAAACTCAATTTTTCGCATTATATCAACATCAATCCAATTTTTTACATCATATTCAGGATCATTCAAACTTTTTGTATTATATTTAACATTACTCATATTTTCAGATTATACTCACATTATTACAATTTCCAGATCGCGCCCACATTATCTAAATTCCGGTACTGTTTTTCACTGGAACCGATCTTTACTTCCTACTATTTTTGACTCAATAAATTATTTTTATTGTCTCGGTGAGTTCTTTTCATTCATATATTTTTATATCTTTGTTTCAATACATTGTTTCTCTGAATAGATTCTCTCAAAAGCATATTCTTTAGCCGATAATTACATTCTGGTGATAAAAATGAGCAAATTTACCCTGAGAGAGAGGTTTGAAAAGGCACTCAAAGGAGAGGCTGTAGACATTATCCCTGTCTGTTCCGTAACTCAGACAGGCACTGTAGAACTAATGGAAATGACTGGAGCATACTGGCCCCAGGCAAATTTCAATGCCGATAAGATAGCTGCGCTTGCACTTGCAGGGTATGAGATTGCAGGATTTGAGAATGTGCGCTGCCCTTTCGACATTACCGTACTTGCAGAGACCCTTGGCTGCACAGTAGACGAAGGAAGTATAGATATGCAGCCTTACATCACGGATTTCCCCTGCAAAAACAGGAAAGATGTGAAGGATATAACGGTTCCTGATTTGCTTCTTGAGAGCAAGAGGACCTCGGTAGTCCTGGAAGCAGTTGAAATTCTGAATGAAAAAGTAGGAGAGACGGTGCCTGTTGTTGCAGGGGTTGTTGGCCCTGCCGGACTTGCCTTCATGCTTGCCGGAATACAAAATTATATTACATGGTTTGTGAAGGATACTGAAGTTGTTGAGGGACTAATGGGAGTTCTTAACGATGCCTGCATAGAATATGCCAATGGCCTGCTTGAAAGAGGCGCACATGCCATAACCCTCATAGATTCCGAAGCCGGACCTGATATTATTTCTCCCAACATGTTCGAAGAATCGGTCTTTCCCCTTTACAAAAAATTTTGCAGGAAAGTAAAAGGCTTGAAAGTCCTTCATATGTGTGGCGACGCCACAGCCGTTCTCAATTCTCTTGGAGATGCAGGTTTTGACGGAATAAGTATTGAAGAAAAAGTAAGTGTAAGTTGCGCAAAAACGACTATAGGCGGTCGGACAAGGCTTATAGGAAATGTTTCTCCTTCTGATACCCTGCTCGCAAAAGGGCCTGAAGCAGTTCTCATTGAAGCTACTGCCTGCCTTGAAGATGGAATTGATATCCTTGCACCAGGCTGCGGGCTTGCCCCACATACCCCACTTGAAAATATAAGGGCACTTGTCAGGGCAAGAGATGATTACTTTTTACAGTGAATCTTCTTCTTACACTAAACTTCCGTTGTTTTTATTTGAATTTCAATCGCTAATCGGCTAATCTTAAACAAAAGTTCCTGTAACCGGGTAAAATTATGACCGTAAATAATTCAAAAGCAGTTCGGGATCTTATACCTGAAATTCTCAGACTTTCAGGCAGGGAATGCATAATCCGTGAGCTTTCAGACTCCAGTTTTCTTCCTGAGATTGAAAATAAGCTTGAGGAAGAACTGAAGGAGTACCTCAAAAGCAGAGAGCTTGAAGAGCTTGCAGACCTGCTTGAGGTAATTTATAGAGTAGCAGAACTGAGGGGCTCTTCAAAAGCGGAACTTGAGACAATTAGACAGCGAAAAAAACGCGAAAAAGGTGGATTTGAGAAAAACCTTCTCCTTGTTAGTCTTCTCGAAAAAAGCTCTCATCCGGAGTTATGCTCTGCTGGCCCTACAGAATCCAGGCGTGTGGTTTTCAAGCCTGAGGATGCGGCAGTAATTGAGAAAAAAGGAGTGAAAATGAGAATCTACACCACTAAAGCCGAATCCGAAAATGCCGGTGTACTCTATCAGGAAACGCAGAAAGGGCACACAGAGGAGTTCCTGCATGAAAAAAGCGATTTTATCTATTATATCCTTGAAGGCAGAGGGGTCTGGATAGTTGAGGACAGAGAATTTGAGGCCCAGGCCGGAGATGTAGTTGTCGTGCCTGCAGGAAAAAGGTTCTGGTTCCGTGGGAATCTCAAGCAGGTCTGCATAACTGCCCCAGCCTGGGAAGAACAGTACGAGCGCCACATAAGAGATCTTGAATTGTGAAGGTGTAAATTCGTCTCAGCGTTACAGTTACACCAGGATAATGCCGCAAGAAGGGTCAACGCCGCAGAAAAATATTAAAAGCTGACTTCTCTGTGGTTTTATATTATGGGCTGACTTCTCTGTGGTTTTATATTATGGGCTGACTTCTCTGTGGCTTCAACTTTTTTCTTTTTGGTCTAAGGTTCTTTTATCTCCGGGACATCTGGTCAGAGTGCAAGCTTAATTGATGAAGTTAAAGTTTTTCAAGTGCTAACTGATTTTTTGTCTGATCTATTATTTTTTTAATGAATTCATCTTCAAGATCCTCTCTTACAAGAAGGATGAATTCCACGATATCAGAGAACGTTTCTTCCTGGATTACTGCATATTTTTCTATTAGATTTCTTACTTTCTGACTTTCTGCATATCCCAGGCGTATTCTTAGTCTGACCTGTTCAAAGACTTCAACAACTTCTGCTTCTTCAATAGCAGAGAGCGCCGTATCCCTGTATGCTCTTGAGAGTCCTCCGAAACCCAGTTTTATTCCTCCAAAATACCGGGTCACGACCACAACTGCATTCATAATTTCTTTTGATTCGAGTATTTTAAAAACAGGCTTTCCTGAGCTGCCCGCAGGCTCCCCGTTGTCATCGTATTTGAGCGCAAAAGAGCTTTTTTCTTTTATAAAATAAGCCGAAACATTATGGTTTGCATCGCGGTGCAATTCCTTTATACCTTTTATGAAATCTTTTGCCTCAGCTTCACTTTCCACAGGTCTGGCATAACCTATGAACAGGGAATTTTTGAATTCCTTCTGAGCCTTACCACAGCGTTTAAGAGTTTTGTAATTTTTCAGATTTTATCCTCAGGATGCTTTCAGATCTTGTCCAAACCGGGTGTTAAAGGGTTTGAGCTTTCTCAACGGAGGAATATTACATCAAATTAAAATACTTTTCTCCCACCAGGCGGTTCTTTTATTATAACGTTCTATCAATTTATTTTCTTTATAGAATTTATTTCAAAAAACATTATTATCAATTAGCTAGCTAGTTTATACTAACTTAAAAAATTCTAAATTTGCTCCTTTTGGTGTATATATCCTAACTAAAGAGCCCATTTTGCAGTATTATTCTTTTATCAAATCGAAAAGTTTTAATGTTATTGACTGGTCATGCATAAATATCTCATATGAAAAATCCCATAAATTTTATATGAGCTGGGTGTAAAAAGGAAGAGAACTTTAGAGGTATTATTAATGAAAAAAATGTTAAAGATTATGGCAATGCTCCTTGTTATTAGTGCTGTTGTCTTTGCAGCCGGCTGCTCTGATAAGACGGCTGACACAACAGCAGAAAATGGATCTCAAGAAGAAGTGACTGACCAGACTCCAGTAGCAGACAATGGAACTCCATCCGACAATGTAAATGCAGAAGTTCCACCAGCCGATAACGTTACATTTGGAAACGACTCTGACAACATGTCTGTCGACAACATGTCTGATGACAACATGTCTGGTGACAACATGTCTGATGACAACATGTCTGATGACAACATGTCTGATGACAATGACTCTATAATTGGCAATAATTCTAGTCTTTAATTTGACAGAATAAAAAAGGAATTATCCAAGTAGCCTTTCTAATAGGCTACAATTTTAGTTTTTTTAAAACGACTTGATATAAATTGACTCTGATTTTATATCTCTTCACATCGAAAATTTCCTAGAAAATTTTCTCAATATAGTAATCTGCAATTTTTTTACTGCTGCTATCAGAGACTACATTAACATATATTTAACAATCTTATTTAGAAAAATAGCTTCGAGTTCACTGAAGTCAATCTGAAGATCCTTTTGTTTCTTGTTTTATCCTGATTTGTTTTATCCTGATTTATTTTATCCTGATTTGTTTTATCCTGATTTGGTGTCCTCTTCAAATTGTATGGGTAAAAGTAAATTTCATGTATTTTCTGAAAATTTATGAATTTTATCAAGTACGAAAAACAACATCAAGCGATGCATCCAACTTTATAATTAGATGATAGAATTGTGGCATATTTATTGAGTTGGAAAATTCTCCATTGAATTTGAAGAGGACACATTAATTCTTAATTTTCCTTCTGCAAAGCCTCAGAGTATGGCAGCGCAGGCTCCCTCCTCCCGCAAGCAGGGCATCCGGGTGAAAAGAAATAATCTCAATACCTTCATTTTCAAGGTCTTTCCTGGTTTTCTGATCAAGTGCGGTATCGTAGTGAAAAATAGTTCCGCTCTCTAGAGGAACAAAAGAACAGGCCAGGCGGCTTTGCTCGGAATCCGAAACAGAAATGATTTCCATCCCTTTCTCACGCATGAAAGCTTTAAAATCGATTTTTTCTCCTGAATCTTCCGTAAACAGACAGCTTTCTTCAAATGCAGGTAGATAAGCAAGAGCAAGATCTTCCCTTATCCTGTTGAAGACAGTATCAGGGTGCATGTACCTCCTGGCTTTCGGAACCCGGACGTAAATAACTTCACTGAACTCTTTGAGAATGTTTGAAACAAATTCTCTTATAAATGGGTAAGTGTGTCTTTCTGTATCAGCTACAAAGACTGTTTCTTTTGAGAGCAGGAGGCAGCCTTCGAAAAACCCTTCATCTCCATTGAATTCGCTGAGAATGGGAATTCCCAGATTATTCAGGGCTTCCTTTACAACAACTTCTTCCTTCTCTCTTGCAGGCGGACGCATTCTTGAGAGAATAGCCCCTTTTCCGGAGATAACTGCGGTATCATGCAAGAAAGTTAAATTTGGCATCTTCTTAATTAGGCCGGTGTTTTCGTCCACATAATCTTCAAGTTCATAGACCCTAACCCCGTTTGATTCAAGTAGCTCCTGATAATTTCTATGCTCTTTAATATACCCGGAAATCTCAGGAACCTTATCGTATAGCCAGTGTTTATAGTTCAATTCGTTGAGTAGAGAAAGTTCTTCCCCAGGCGTATGCATCAATACGCTTTTCAGCCTCCCAAGTTCCTCGCACCCATAATCGATACCTGATCTCGTTTTCCTGGCTCTACCCAGTCCATTTATCTCGCAACCCATACCCTGAACCTACCTTTTGATCCGTTTCATCCTCATATACATTTTTTTGCAAGGATTATGGCATTTGCCTTGTCTTCACTCAGGAAAGCCCTGAGGATTTCAAATCCGCAAATTTCCAGGAAAGCTGTAATCTGGTCATATGTATATTTATAAGTAAAACCCATACGGATGATGTCTCCTTCCCTTAAGCCTATGGTTTCTGTCCCTATTTTGAGTTCGGTATCCTTCAGGATATACAAACTCTTCCTTGTCCTGTATACTCCCCCTATCTTTGAGTTTACATGTGCAAGCAAGAGTTCAAAATCAAAATCCTCAGGAGCCATTCCGTACTCAAGCAGGGGATACATATTGAAGAGGGCATTCTCTCTTGAGGCATATGTGCCCAGTACGGACCTCCTTACAGATTGTCCCTCTGTGCCTTCAGTAGGTAGCAGGTTGGCATCAAAGAAAAAAAGGTCTCCCTGCTCAAGGTTTTCATGGACAAGCTGAAGAATGAACTCTGGCTCGTAATTGCAAAAAGTATTTCCTAAAACGCAGAAAAGAATCGGAAGACGCCAATTTTCTTTAAGAGTGGCTATGTCCTCTATGAAACCAACTATTCCCTTCTTTTCAACAGGCAGGTTCTCGACTTTTTCAAGAGCGATGTCTACAAATTCACTGTTTATATCGATGGGGTAATAGCGCATCGACACTTTTCCTGAGGAAGGGTTTTCAGCCAGATTCTTTCTCACCAGCGCCTCGAGAAAAATTCTTTCCTTCTCCCCGTTTCCCACTCCCACACTTACGAGACTCATACCTGTCGGAATAAATCTTACGATTGAGTCCAGATTTTTTTCCAGAAGGACTTTGAGTTGCCTGGCTACAGGAAATGTCTTTGCCTCATCAAGTTTCAGCCAGTTTTTTGCTCCTCCAGTGCCCATATATAGAAGGTAATCAGGCAGTTCATGGTTTTTCAGGCATTGACAGAGTCTTTTTTCGATATCCTCCTTACTGGTCATTACTATCTTTTCATTATTTTCCGAAAACTGTCCAAACTCCACTCTTCCTGTACTGTTCAATTTCTCACCATCTCCTCAAATTATTCAACAGTACATTTCTTTATTTATTTCTTTTAACTTATTTATTGCCTGAGGTTTGTTTTTACCGTTCTTCTACCGTTCTTCTACCGTTCTTCTACCGTTCTTCTACCGTTCTTCTACCGTTCTTCTACCGTTCTTCTACCGTTCTTCTACCGTTCTTCTACCGTTCTTCTACCGTTCTTCTACCGTTCTTTTATCGTTCTTTTGCCGTCCTTTTACCGTTCTTTTATCGTTCTTTTGCCGTCCTTTTACCGTCCTTTTACCGTCCTTTTACCGTTCTTCTACCATTCAATTACCAATCTACCATTTATTTGAAACACTGCTGGCACTCCATCCTGAGGGCTTTAAGAGGGTCGATGCCATGTTTGATTCCTACGCTGTAAGCATATCCCCTGCAGCCTATGCACTCTTCATTATGTTCACAGTTCCTGCACCTTCCCTCTAGCATTTTATCGATGTTTCGGACGTATGTGAAAAGATCGGAATTATAGATTTCCCGAAGGCTCATTTTATTTACATTATAGGGATATTCCCCCCCAACTCTGAGCGCAGGATGTTCGTCCAGCTTTGTAGGTGCACAGGGCCGGACATTTCCTTCGATATTGATATACAGGCTGTATAAGTGTTGAAGGCAGCCGCTTGCGGTAATTGGTGTGTAGGGCAGCCAGTCATACCCGTAATATTTCCGGTCAATTTCCAGCAGTTTTAATTTATATTCCTTTATCTCGTCAGCCGTGAGTAGCTTATCCTCAAGTTCGTCATTTGCCCTGCCCGTAGGCGTTAGAATTTCCATATTGGGAAAAATATTGTTTTGCCTGCAGAAATGCCAGATCTCCTCAATTTCTTCCAGATTCATTTTGTTACTGACGAAAGAAACTCCCAGACGGAGTTTTCCAGGCCCTGACGGTTTTGAAAAGCCTGCTTTGAGAAGATTCCGAAGTCCCTTCCTGATATCTTCGGAGGCTCCTGCTCTTCCTGCCAGGTAGTCCTGCACCTCAGGCTTAAGGGAATCTAACTTTCCCATTACTGAGGCATTGTGTTTGTACAGGAATCCTGCAAGTTCTTCTGTCATCAGAACTGTATTCGAAAAAATCACCGGGATTATTTCCAGGGAATCAATATAGGTTATTAAATCCCTGAAACTCGGGTACAAAGTCGGTTCTCCTCCCCCAATTACGACCACAGACCTGATCCCGAGTTCTTTTGCCTCCTAAATAATACGCTTGAGATTATTAAATTCGGCTATTTTTGCCGAGCCCTCACCACTCTGTGCATAGCAGTAGCGACAGCGGAGATTGCAGGATTTGTTCGTTTCAAGGCGTATGGCTAAAAGACTATTTGAGTTCCGTGCCTGATGGGCTTCCTGTGCCCCGTACATGTACCCTTTCAGTATCGGAGGTGGTGAAAACAAGCTTAACGTATCCAGATTCTTCGGTTCTTCCTCCCACATGTTAAAATATATATTTAACGTTCCTTATCAAATTACAAGAAACTAAGTGTTTTTTTGAGTCTAATCTTCTAATTTATAAAAAGTAATTTGTTGCCAGTAAAATAGTGTATTCCGGTTACTTCGGTTCTTTTTGTAGTTAATTCATACAGTGCGACAAATGCGTAACAAATTCATGATTATTCTTCTTGTTAAATTTAGCAAGGTTTAACTATCTCTCTCACATATTTGTTTTCAATCTTTAGGGGAGAATGACTGACAATGAACAGAAAGGTAACAATTTTTGGAGGGATTGTATTATTTATTCTTCTTTTGCTTGTGCTGGGTTCAATCTATCTGGAGAATCAAAACGAGGAAATGTATAATGACAGTCTTATGAGTAATTATGAATACAATATAATTATAGAAAGCAACAGCACGCTGCAAAATGTAACTTTATGTTTGCCGGTTCCTGTTTTTGATAATGAATCCGAGGTAGGACTGGAAATGGTGAATGGTGATTATTACAATAAGCCTTCAAATTGGAATCTTAGCCTTACAGATACTGAGCATGGACCAATGTTCAAAATAGAAGCTGTCGAGATTAAACCGGTTTATCATTCCCTTCCTGTAGCCGTACCCGAGCCTGAACCTGGGTCCGAGAATATTGAAGATGAAGTTCAGGAAGAAGAACAGATAGTTGAGTCCAATGAATATTCAGAAGAAACCCCAGTTTTGACATCTTTTGATTTCGGGACTAACGTAAGGGCTGACCATATGATTAATACCAGATTCCCTGTTGGTAATGAGTCCGTGCTCCTGCCCAAAAATAATCTTCAAGAATCCGAAGAAGGTTCGGAAATTCCTCTACCTGAGCATATCAACCCCGAATATTTTGATTATGAAAGCCTGGTATATGCGCACTATGATGCGTCTCCGGATACCGAGGTCCAGATTTTTGTTCAGATGGATGGCCGAAATGAATGGTGGATTTACGGCTGGCAATCTAATGGTTACAGTGATAGGATTTCTATCCGACTTTCAGGCCCTCAGGAAGGATGGGTAAAGGCTGAAGGAAAACTTATTACAGGAGATGGAGTTTATAAAGACTAATTCCAGAGATTAATTCCAGAGATTAATTCCAGAGAATAGTTCTAGAGACTAATTCCAGAGACTAATTCCAGAGACTAATTCCAGAGAATAACTCTAGAGAATAACTACTGAGAGTAATGCTCTCTTTTTCTACTTTTTGGAAATTTGTTTCCTGCTACAAAGTTCTTTTAGGTTTTCTGTTCTTAAGTTTATTATAGTTCTCAACCCTATCTTATTTTGGGATGTTCGAAGAAATCAAGGTTAAAAAAGCTCTGAATCGGATAAATAAATCCAGCAGGATTAATCTACCATTTCATTGGGATTTGAATATATACAGGGGCTGTGAACACGGTTGTAATTACTGTTATGCAATGTATTCTCATAGCTATCTGGAAGAAAAGAAGAAGTCTGCTTGTGCAGAGCCAGGATTCGGGAGAGAGAGCTGTTCTTCTGCAGTGGATAAAAAATGTGCTTTTTTTCAAAAAATTTACGTAAAAACGAATGTTGCAGAAGCTCTTGAAAAGCAGCTTGCGGCACGAAGCTGGAAAAAGGAAGTAATTAATATAGGCGGGGTCTGCGATAGTTATCAGCCTGTAGAAGCAAAGTACGGATTGATGCGCGAGGTTCTGGCGCTGATGATTAAATACCGAAATCCTGTCACTATATCTACAAAATCGGACCTTATCCTCAGAGACTATGACCTTCTTTCAGAACTTGCTGAACTAACATCTGTAAATATTGCAGTTACAGTTACAACGATGGATAAAAAATTAAGTGCTCTACTGGAACCCCTGGCTTCGTCACCTGATAAACGGTTTTCAGTCCTGCGGGCTTTTAAAAACACATCTGCTGTTACTGGAATCCATCTGATGCCAATTCTTCCTTTTCTTACTGACAACCCTCAGAATCTCGAACAAATTATGTCTCTTGCAACCGAATGTGGTGTGGATTACGCTCTGCCTGGAGTTCTGAACCTCAGGGGCGAAACCAGAAAACATTTCTTCGGTTTTCTTGAACTTAACTTTCCCGAACTTGTGGATCCTTACCGCAAATTGTATGCAAAAGGAGGAGCTGATATGGCCTATAAGGCCAAACTTTATGAAATGCTCAGCTCTCTTATGGAAAGATATCATTTGTCTGGAGACTACATGAAACCCATGCAGGCAAAACTTTCCCGTTCGAAGCAGCTTACGTTAACAGATTTCTCAGAAAATGATTCTTGATTTTATTAAGCACTACAAGTGCAGGTACTACATTTTACAAGTGCAAGTACTACATTTCTGATTTTTTATTAAGCACTACAAGTGCAGGTACTACATTTCTGATTTTTTAGTAAGTACTACACGTGCAGGTACTACTCTTCTGATTTTAGTAAGTACTACAAGTACAAGTACCACAAGTATCAATCATACCTTCCTATGGTTATCTTGTTTTCATTCTCATCTAGCTCTTTTGATGAATTTGATGGCACGTATCCCGCACCAATACAAGGGGAGTTTGATTTCAGATGATAATCATGCTTATTATGGTTTACAAAGAGAGGATTTGCATATATGTCAGTAGTTGAACTTGCATTTTTATAATTTCCACCTGTATTATTGTACAGACAGTTGTTTTCCAGCACAACGGAATGCGTTTCAGGCAGATAATTAATCACTGCGTATCCTGTCCCATCAGGGTCTTTTTTACGCTTCTGGGTATCAACAATTATGTTATTACGGACAATCGTTTTGTACCCTGTGCCCTGAGGTGAAAGATCAACTGAATTGTCTGTGTCTTCGGAAGAAGGAGGATATATCTGGACAATAGCTGCATGATATACTCCGTCAAACACATTCCTCTCAATCAGGGTGTCATAAAACCCGCTGGTTACAACCCCTCCTACCCAGTCAATACTGGGATTAGTACCTGTGTTATAGAGGGTATTCTTATAAATGTGGACATTCTGCGCCTCTTCCTCGGGATAAGTCTCTCCATAACCTATCAGCCAGATTCCGGGGCCATAGGTATTATTGATAGTATTATTATATACCTCAACATCGTTGACAATACCTGTTGTTTTCTCAATCTGAATTCCAGAGCCACCTGCACTCCAGTGGTAAAAGGAATCTATTACGTTATCATGGAATTTTACATGGTTTGAGTTCCAGACTCTAAGGCCGCTGTTGGTCCTGCAGGTGATTCTATTGTTCCAGGCTTCTACATTCAGGCAATCTATGGCAAAAAGACCATCATGTCCCAATTTATACACTTTATTATTATAATACGTGATATTAGAGCCTCTCTCTACTCTTAACCCGTCTCCATGCCCGTCGTGCATATACATATCATTAACGCCTACGTTTTTAGCGTCAAGGAACTTGATCATGTTGTAATATCCTTGTCCTCTTTGCCGATCTTCATTTTTGTCATGATTTCCATCTATTTCAAATCCTTTTATAGTGACTCCATAGACTCCATCGCTGCTCATCTGTGTTATCATGGGCTTACCCACTGGCCAGTTTGCGTTATCCTGGAGTTTTACTATGGCTGTATCGTCTCCTTCTAAGATTGTATTATTTCCAATTAGAATACTGTCAGAGATGACGTATGTATTTGGGCCTTTCAAATGAACGGTTGAGAACTGTGAATTTTTCGCAACATATTCAAGAGCTTGATTTATCTCTACCTGATCGTCAATTCCATCGCAGGTAAAGTTTCCACTTCCGTCGCCAGCTACGTACACAGTATTGTTTGACGACTTAGGGGGAATGTTGGACTCCATAGTAGAGAAAATGAATATTCCCAATGCAACCAGGAATATAAAAATTACAATGGAAAGTCCTATTTTTTTCCGGTTTTGCTTTAAGTACGTCAGATATTTTTCGTCCATTTTATTCCTTACTCTTAATTATAAACCTCAGTCTTGAAAAATTCTTAAAAGCGAATTCTTGGGCCGGGTTTGAAAAATAAACTTGAAAAAGTTGTTATTGCAATCTTACTTCTCATCTCCTGCGCAACTGCAGGAAATATTACCTTTCAGGATTTCTTTCCAGTCCCCAAGTACATCATGGGTCCAGCAGTCATCGGCACCTGCAGCTTCTCGCATGACCAGGGCAAAGATATACGAAAGTTCCTTTACTGTAGCTCCCGCTTCGAGGGCGCCTTTAAAATGCTTCAGAACGCAGGGTTTTGACCTGGCTTTGATGGAGAGAGCAAAGCAAATGAACTGATAGGTCTTTTCGTCAATCATCCTTTTTTCGGCGTAAAGCTGATCAATTTCGTCCAGTTTCTGGGTAAACTCCGGGAAAAATTCTTCAAGCATTCTCATTTCTATGTCTCCTTTTTATCAATGTGGCTTTGATTTCAAGCTGCTAAGGTAATTTGTAATATGATAATTTTATATTTATGGATTGGTTCAAATCATTTTGAACTAATCGGCAAGGTGCCAATTATTCTGTAAAACCACAAATCTCCAAAAGTTAATACGTAAAAAATTCCATAACGGAAGATCAATTCTCTCCATCGTACGCAAAAACTTGACTTCAAATTTACAGCAAATTTGAGACACTGCATATGTCAGATACAAGTACATTGACAAAATAACTTCTATATAATCCGGTGAGCAGTTAACACCTGAAAGTAGTCAAAAAAAGAATAGATGAACCAAATAACCGTTAGACCAAATAACCGTTAGGCCAAGTAACCATTAAACCAAGTAACTATTAAACCAAACAGACATCAAACCAAATAACCATTAAACAAGACTCAATTCCATTTCATAACATCTTTCGTTCTCACCACAAATATTTGTTGTTTCCCTTATTATTCGAAAGCCCACTTTTTCATATAATTTTATAGCAGAAGCATTATTTACACTTACATACAATAATACCGAAGCTATTTTGTTTAACCTCATTTCCTGAATACTCTCTTCTAATAATTTCTCGCCAAAGCCCTGTTTTCTGAAGTTTCTGTCAATTGAAATCGAACAAACTACTGATTTTTTCTTGAAGCCTTTAAAGGTAGGTATTAGTATTATGTAGTATACTGAGTAACCTACGACTTGGTTCTGACTCTTTATTACATAAAATATTTTCTTAAGTTTTGTTGAATATCTTATAAGCATATCCTGTCTTTGATTTTCAAACCCTTCTCCTTGGATTCTAAGTACTTCTGGAAGCATAACGCCCTCTATAGGCATAATGTTTTTCTTTTCCATCTGTTTCCAGTCCCTTATAAGAAGAGCTCCGATAGTATCACGTATGAGTCTCTTAAAACTCGTTAAATATGCAATGGGTTTAGTGTAGATTTTAGAGAGGCTCATGAAATCACTTATATGGTGAATAATGCTGTTGGTGTAATTCTCAAAGATAATTATAATTGTTTCTGAATTGTGATAAATCTATCTTTAATTATACTTCAATTTTTATCTAAATTTAGTTGAATTAGCCATAATAAGGAATAATAAAAATATAACTTCAAATTTGCAGTTCAGGAATTGATCCCGAATTTCATTATCAAGATAATGATTCTTGGCAACAAATATCTTGATATCCTTGATATTATACTTGAATCATTTCTAAGCATTACAGATAAATAAAGTTTAGATCACAAAAATATCTGTGTAGAACACCATTCAATCACTGTTCACTGCTGTTCAAGTATACAATATAGTTATGGTTGTTTTCAACCCAGAAAGTAATTGAATTATCCTGTTTTATGTCATAATCAAGAAATTCTCCGGATGTGTCGTCGTAAACCTGAGTATCTCTTCCAGCGTTTATGTTTACATTTACAAGGGCAATGCCACCATTTGTGTGTACATTAAACACGACAGAGTTTTCAGTATATTGCAGATTGTCAAATGTGGCATCATATGTATTTCTACTTATTTGGCTGTACTCGTGAAAAGACACTATAGACATATTGTTTGACTCATAATTCTCTACCCAGTTATGAAATTTTGAGCGGCTAATTGAATATTTTATGGCTGGGTCCTTATCAAGTTCATGGGTAAAAACCGGGTGTACCATACCTGCTTTAGATGCTGTTTCCCACCATTCCCATGTATCATCTTCCAGACTTCCAATATATTTTTCCGTATGGATTCCCGAATCTCCATTTCTCCAGATCATCCCTAAGGTTTCGTATGCATAAAGAGCGTGCATAATATTGTCTCTGTTTCTCATGGAGCACCAGCTTGTCGGTTTTCGCCCGATTTTTTCATACACATACAAATGTCCTTCATCCATTATCCTATACGCCTGTTCCAGTGGGAAGCTGTTTAATTCTTTTGAGTAATGTACACCGACATCCCATGAATTATTGATGACCAGCCCACGCAAGTATTCAATATCCTCTTCATTGTACTGCTCAAGGAGTTCTATGTCAAACCATATTGTTCCTCTATTTTTTTTGCTGTTAAGGTAGCGTATTCCCTGCTCGGTTGTGTTTCTGACATGCGGGCCATCAATTCCGAAAGCCAGTATTCTGTTACTTCCAATCGCAGTTATGAGCTTTCTTTCTGAAGTCTGGCTTATATTGTATATATCTAAATCAAGGTGCGTTCCTTTTCCAAGTACAAAAGAAGTGAACTTAATGTACCCATTTGAAACATCCACATAAGGTAATCTCTGCCTATCGGTGTTATAAAATGGAGTCACGATACAGTTTCCATCTTTTACAAGAATAGTGTTTGTTTTGTTATATCCATCAAAAATAATCTCAAAATCAGATTTTTCTGCCGCCTTCCCGATGGATATGGATTCACATCTGATATTCTCTGAAGAATCTTTAAAATAGCTTTCTAATATAATATTATTATTTACTTTTTGGAGAATCAACTTTGAACCCGGGGTATTAAGCTCAACAAAGCTTTGAGGGTCATCCATCTCTAAATCTATTGAAATCTGGTAAGTGCATTTAACCATCGGTATAAGCCTGCAGATGTAAAATGATCCAATCTGCCTTGGCTGCTCCATATAGTGAATTAGTGGGATGGAAGCGACTTCACAGAACCGATAAGTTTCTGAAGATTTAACTAAATCTGCCGTATATCCATTTATTCCGGATTCTAAAACAGTGTCTGCAACTGGAAACAAACTGTACGGGCATGAACAGGAGCCTCTTCTTACTTTATACTGCAGTACTTTTGAGGTCTTGAAAGAAATCTCTGACTTAAGCATCCCGTAAATTGCAGAATATAATTTGTCATAAATCTTATTACCCTGAAGTTTTGCAATAAAAACATTTTTCGGAACGCTGTTAGATTTGGAGTAGTTTTGTGAAAACAAGGTAAGAATGCCTTGATCAATATTCTCACGAGTTTTTGTAGTCTCCTTACAGGGAAAAGCTTCAGCTCCTCCAATAAATAAACTACCCATTATAAACGGTATTAGAAAAAACATTTTTAGGCGATTACGGCTGTTCACTAAACCACCACATAAATTTTATATTCTATTTTTTATCCGACTTGCTTCTTCTAATTCAATAATCATCTGAACAGCCTTTTAAGTCCGAAACATTATTGTATGATATTTGTACTCGTAATACATTGAACGTACACAAATCATTTTAAAACCATGCTCATTTGCAATTTTTTCAATTGTGTAGGGATTATGGGCAAATCCAAGGATATCTTTTGGACTATTTTTCAGGCGTGCTGATATTGCAGTCCGAAACTCAAAGCCTGTTTTGCATAAAATTCTCAATCCGTTCGTGTTTTGTGAGAATAGGCCTATCTTCCATAGTGGATATAGGCGGGAGTCCAGGATGTCAAAAAATACTATTTTTCCATCTTTATTTAGATGCTTTGACGCATCAGAGATGAATTTATCAATTTCCTGAAATGTCAGGTACTGAATTACACCAGCTGCAGTTATTCTATCGAAGTTGAAATGCAGGTTATCCCAGAGTGTTTCATGGTCAGCAAGAAGCAGATCTATGTTTTGACACTTTTTTTTCTCAATCCTTTTACTTGCTTCTTTTAACATAGATTCGGAAAAATCCACCCCTAAAAGCTGTTCATACTCTGGAGCATAGTACGTCAAAAGTTCTGCGGCACCGCATCCAAAATCAAGAAGTGTTCTGCCCCCTTCAAGGTGGAACAGTTTTTCCCTGGCTTCCATAGAAAGAAACTCCTCAGACGAGTATCTGTGCCCTCCATGTTTCTTATCTTTGAAAAAATCTTTCCAGACATTTTTTGATTTTGACATGCTTTTCGGACTCCAATATCTTGCTCTTTTCGATATCCTTTTCCAGGCAATCCATAACTTCCAGATTACCGTTTTTTAACTATTTATTGACTGATTCGAGCTATAAAAGAAATTAATAATTTTTCTGATTTTACACATATGCGCATAATTATATATACTTTTCTAATCAAATTTCAAGGTCAGTATCACGAGTTGTCAAGATAACTAAAGTATTATCTTTACCCATAATAAATTTGAAATTAGTCCCCTCTGCTCCTGAAGTGCATATTTATTAACATTAATTTAAAGGCTTTTAATATAATATATAATTCAAGTTTAATATTTATTTGAAATAAATATTAAAAAATTTCAGTTAATTTTAAATTTAAATATTATACATAATCTAATTGTCATTTCTATATTAAAGACTGCCTATTGCTAAAATCAGTTATTTGCCAAAAATCAGTTATTTGCTTATACTCAGTTATTTGCCTAAAATAAGTTAGATATTCTCCCAAAACAACTAATTTGTATAAATTATAAATTTGACATTATGTCTTCATTACATCGGTGATGTTTTATGGGAATCCATAGAACATTATCACCTGCCGCAAAACCAAATACAAAAGACCTTGTGCAGACTTATGAAAATTAATAAACGGAATCTTATATGCAGTTACACAAAGTTGTAAGTGGAAAGATATTTCTCTATACTTAAGAAAAGAAGATAGCCAATAAAAGTGGACTGGGGCAATTTCAAAAAGAAAATCACAATAAAAAAGTTCTTCAGCTGGATAAGATTATTCAAAATCTCTTGCAAAGATATGAAATCAAAGAATCACATACCTTATGTTCTAATCTTATCAGCAACAACTAAGGTAAATTTTGGTAGTCCACAATCTAATTAAGATTCTTTTACCACTGCCCTGTAAACAAAGTTGATTGGCTGTAAAGCAAACTGCAAAGGTTCTTTGCCATTTCCAAGTTATCTGGCATGAAAGTTTTTTCAAGTACTTTCGTTTCTTTGTACCTGTGATTTGAAGAATTTCATATGCGTTTTTTTGTAAAGTATTTCCTTCTCCAGTAGAGTGCAACATTGACAAGTCCGATCATTACGGGCACTTCAATTAGAGGGCCCACTACCGCTGCAAACGCTTGCCCGGAATTGATGCCAAAAACCGCTACTGCTACGGCAATTGCAAGTTCAAAGTTGTTACTTGCTGCCGTAAAGGCTAGAGAAGTTGTCTGTTCGTAACTAATCCCCATTTGTTTACATATAAGGAAAGATACCCCAAACATAGTTACAAAATATATTAAGAGGGGTATTGCAATCCTTACAACGTCCATTGGCAGTGCAACAATGTATTCGCCTTTTAACGAGAACATAACAATAATCGTGAACAATAGAGCATAAAGTGAAATCGGGCCTATTGTTGGAATGAGTTTGTTATCATACCATTCGGCTCCTTTTGAGGGGCGCAGGAAATAACGGGTTAAAAAACCAGCAATGAAAGGAATTCCCAGATAGATCGCAACACTTTGAGCAACCTCTCCCATGGATACATATATTTCCATACTACTAAGTCCCAGCCATTCAGGCAGTATGGTTATAAAGAAATAAGCAAAGACGGAGTAGAAGACCAACTGAAAGACTGAATTGAAAGCAACAAGTGCAGCCGCATATTCATTATCCCCGTCTGCCAGGCTGTTCCAGACAATCACCATGGCAATGCACCTGGCCAGACCTATTAGAATAACACCTACCATATATTCTGGATATTCTCTGAGAAATACAATTGCCAGGACAAACATCAAAATGGGGCCGATGATCCAGTTCTGGAGTAAGGATAAACCCAATACCTTATGATTTCTGAAGACCTTGCCTAGCTCTTCATATTTGACCCGCGCCAGTGGCGGATACATCATAACTATTAACCCGATAGCAATGGGAATGGACGTAGTGCCAATAGACAAACTCTGTAAAAATTCTGCAAAGCCCGGGAAGACAAAACCCAGAGCCACGCCGATAAACATAGCCAGAAAGATCCACAGGGTTAAATAACGATTTAAAAACGATAATTTTGATACAACGTATTTTTCCAGAACGAACACTCCCCATTTATTAGTAAATCCATTTGTTACAAAAATAATTTCTAACCAATCACAAAATCTACCTTTTTAATTAATCACAAGATCTACTGCTTGCTTTGAGCTTTTCCAATATTGCTAAGTCGTCTTTACAAACGTCTATTTTTTCGATTTCGTCGCTAAGTATTGTTGGAAGAAAGGGAAATCTCAGAAAAATTGTACCACTGAGTCGATAATAGACCCACTGGGCTTTTTTTTCAGAGACGATAATTCCTGCCATTTTCAATTTGTTCAGGTGTCTGGAAGCGTTGGATTGCTTAATTCCTAAAACCGCTTCAATGTCACATACACATAATTCCCCATTTTTTAAAAGATTCAGTATCCTTATCCTGTTTTCATCAGCTAGCGCCTTAAATAGATAAACAATGTCCGTGGGCACCACCGCCTATATATGAGTATATGCAATTATACTCATATAGTATTTAAAATCCGTGTTTCACTACTGATTTTTACTGTTGACCTGGCCAGCCTAAATAGTTACGCATATCTTTATTTGCTTTTATCTTAGATTATACTGAATACTTTTTGTTTGCGTTTAGCTAACATTAATAGATATTCTGGAACGGGGGGAGGAAAATAAATCTTAAAGATACTTTTCGAAGAATACTGATTGCAACAGACGGGTCTAAATATAGTCAAACTGCCGTACTTCAAGGAATGGAACTTGCAAAACTTATGGGTGCGAAGGTCTATGCTCTCTATGTGCTTAATAAAAATGCATATGCCCCGTCTGTACTGGAAACACCGATTCATCTGGGTTCTAGCTGGAACGTCATGGAGGAAATGTTGCGTCAAGAAGGAAATGATGCTATCCAGTATGCTAAGAAGGTTGCAAAGGATAAGGGAATAGACTATGAAGGTGTGGTTGTAGAAGGCGATCCTGCGAGTGCAATTCTGGAGTTTGCAGAGCAGAACAAAGCAGATATTATAATAATGGGAACCCTTGGTAAAGGAGGATTAGAAAGATTTTTGCTTGGAAGTGTAACAGATAAGGTTGTAAGGCATTCCAAAGTTCCAGTTCTTGTTGTTAAAAAACAAAAACAGAATTAAGGATATAAAAGGTCCATTATTGGAATACTTAATGTTACCTGTATAGAGCTTACGCAGTTGCTTACTTTGCAGACAACTTTTGAGGTTCCATTATTTTCGTGCTAAGACTGCTTTTGATAGGTTAACGTAAAAATTCATTTTATTACATGGGAAGAACAGAAGATTAAGAATCCTCTGTCTTTTAGGTTGTGGTGAAGTGAACCTTGTCTCTTTTTTTTCATTTAAACCACATACATCTCTTCTTTGCAAAATGGGGTTTTCTTGATACTATAGGTCAGAAATGGTTTCGATAAACCATATAAAAGCCGACTCCCATAATTACAAGGCCTGCAACTTTTTTTAAAGGGAAACCATATTTTGAAACTTTCTTAAGCCTTGAGGAAGAAAAGCTTGCAGAATAAGCAACAAGAAGCATTGGAACGGAAAAGCCGAGGGAATATATGAAAAGCATCAACGCTCCATAAACAATCTTACCTGAAACAGCAACCATGGTGAGGATTGAACCAAGTACTGAGCCGACACACGGAAGCCAGACAATCCCGAGAGAGAGACCAAGTAAAAGCCCTCCTAAAAGGCCCTCTCGTTTGGAGTTCGCAAGGGATGAAAAGTTTCCAAAAACATTGAAAATATTGAGATCAAAGATCAGAGCAACGCCCATAGTTATAAGAAGAATTTCGGCGAAGATGTTAAGGTAACCGAGATAAGCCGTGAACGTAGCCCCTAAAATGGAAGTAATGATCCCCATGCAGGTGAAAGAAAGGGACAAACCTAACACAATCGCAAGCGGTCTGAACTTTCCTTTCTCAGTTGAGTAAGCAAAAACTGCCGGAATTACGGGCAGGATACACGGAGAAAGTACACTTACTACCCCTGCAAAAAAAGCTGCAATTGGAAAAAAATCGGAAAACATAGTTTATTCCTCTGTTTTCCTGGATTCAATAGCTTTCTCAAGAGTCTCTGAAAGGATTTCTTTGTCGGTAACACCTAGGAACCTTGCGCTTGTTCTTTCTTGGCTTTTGCTGCCGTCCTGCCGCATATACATGTATTTTCCGTTTTCGATGTCCATAATAATACAGGTATCCGGAATAACTCTTACTCCAAATTCTGTTGCAAACTCGGGATTCTGCTTGATATCAATAAGCATGAATGAGGCAGAATCCTGATACTTTGGAAGTAGCTCTGAGAATATTTCTTCTTGTTCTCCACAGGGAATACAACCCTTTGAGCCAAGTTTCAGTACAACAGGACCTTTTTTGAGGGCTTCATCAATCTGGCTCAAGTTCGTAACTTCAATCAATTCCATTCCATTGCCTGAGTCACTAACGTTCTCCGTAATTTCAGCAAGGTCTGTTTCATTATCGGAGCTGTCAGAATCTGTGCAACCAGAGCTGAAGATCAGGAAACAAAAAATCGCTAAAGTTGAGAGCGATTTTATTAAAGTAGGTAATGAAAAATGAATTTGTTTCTTACCTTGTATTCTATGCAATCGCTTCATTATAGTTCTCCAAAAATTTTCATATTCTATTTTATAGTCAAGAAGTAGAAACTTATTATAAAATATCAAGATATGTTGATATACTCAAATGTAACAAATATTATAAGTATTTTGTCAAATTACTTGTGAGTATCAAAAATATGAGGAGGATCCTTGTAGTGATTAACTCGATTGACAAGAGGAAATATTCTGTAATTGATCAGTCCAGTGAGAAATCAATCTATTTTCCCTTGTTTACCTCTTCTCTGCTTGTTTTTGATTCAGTGCTCGCCGAGAATATTCATCTACACAGAACTGGCACGTTATACGGGCAGAAGGTACAACAGCAACTACCTCTTTGATTTTAAGATCAAATGCCTTCTCCATAAAGATAGTGCGGCATATATTTACAAAGATTTCAGGAACTTTTGGTAATACTTTATTCTAAAAGAGCAGCTTAATCCCTCAAATTGATTTAGAAATCCTAAGTTATAAAAAACCGCGACGTATATATCAAAAAATGTTGATATATTGTAATTTAAGATTTCAAAAATCCCGAAAAATATGGAGTATAAATAACAATATGTTAGATATCTAAAATAATTGATATGAAAACCCTTATTTAGAAAGCTTAACTTCTTTTATTTATGAGCTATTGTTGTCCTGCTGACCCTGAGAAAAAGAAGGAATGGGAAGAGAAAATGCTCCAGGAAATCGATTTTCTGGACAACGACATAAAAAAAGCCAGTGAGATCTTCAGTGCTCTCGGACATCCTATAAGACTGAAAATTGCTTATTTTCTCTCTCAACGAGATCACTGCGTTTGTGAATTGATATTTAAATTGAACGAAAGGCAGAACCTTGTTTCTCATCACCTTGCAATCATGAAAAACTGCGGGATCGTCGAAGCCTACAGCAGTTCAAAATGGCATTTTTACAGGTTGAATCCTGAATTTGAAGATATTTTTGATATTATTAAGCAGTTACAAAACAAAAAATCCGAATAAACCTGAAAGAGAAGTTGAATGAACCTGAATGAAAATCAGAACAGGTCTTAATTAAATCTGGAAAGAAAAAGATTTAAAAATGAAAATGACTGGGTTTTTAGTCCTTACAGAAGCAACAACAGTCTTCTTCTCATTTATTTGTATTTTTTTCTGTCTATGTATCTTTTGTATTTTTTCTGTCTATGTATCTTTTGTATTTTCTTCTGTCCATGCATCTTTTGTATTTTTTTTCTGTCTATGTATCTTTTGTATTTTTTCTGTCTATGTATCCTTTGTATTTTTTCTGTCTATGTATCTTTTGTTTTTCCATTAGAATATGAAATCTACTTTATTTCGTTAGCCTGGAAACTGTGTGAGTTAAAAACAGCCTTTACTCCAAATTTACAAACAATATGTCTAATTTCCAATTTCGAAAAATATATATAATTCTACATATTCAATAATTGTTGATATGATTAATGAAGAAAATATACAGCTTTTCAAGGCTCTAAGTGAAGACACCAGGTATAGAATTATTAAGGCTTTAATCGAATCTGAAAATAAATACAGAGAAAATAAATACGGTAACAGAGGAGAGCTATGCGCCTGCGAGATCCCGGAAATAATCGGGAGGACTCAGTCCAATACCTCAATGCACCTTGCAAAATTACAGGACTGGGGGATAATTAAGGTAAGAAAAGAGGGGAAAAAGAGGTTATATTCTATCCAAAACGAAAAAATCAGGAAAATTCTGGAGGTACTTGAGGAATAAGATTTTGTACTATTATAAAAACTCAAAAGAAGTTGGTTCCTCGTTGTTTTGTGTGCATATCCTCATAATATTCTCATAAATCCAATTCGGTCTTGAATTGAAAATAATCTTAAGTAAAAGTATATGGGGTTCAAAATGAATTAAATATTCTGAGCTCCAGGGAAATATTTAAATAATATCAAGTATCATTATATATTGATATATTTGTAAGTTGAAATATCGTTCAAGAAGTAACATAATGGAGGATCCAAAATGGTTGATATATTTTATCCTCTTCAATGGATTGCTGATAAACTGACATATGAGGTGTTTAAAATTGCACCTGACACACACCTTGCAGCCAGTGTTAACTTTATCATTTATGATGTGCTGAAAATTTTCTTGCTGCTTGCAGTGATGATTTTTGTTGTTTCCTACATCAGGACCTATGTAACTCCAGAAAAAACCCGAAAAATCCTTGGAGGCAGAACAGGATTGCAATATCATCTATTAGCCTCCATGCTAGGAGTGGTCACGCCTTTCTGTTCCTGTTCATCAGTACCTCTTTTTATTGGTTTTGTTGAATCTGGAATCCCTCTCGGAGTGACTTTCTCATTTCTTATTACCTCCCCCCTTGTAAATGAGGCTGCAGTTGCTGCACTGTGGGCCACCATTGGCCTTAAAGTAACCCTGATCTATATAGTATCAGGTGTTGTGCTCGGAGTTTTTGGTGGGTACTTAATAGGCCTTCTGAAAATGGAAAAATATGTGGCGGATTTTGTTTACAATATAAAGGTAGGGGATCAAAATAGAGGTCAGGAATCTCTAAAAATAAATGAAAGAGCTGCGATTGCCTATGACAATGTTAAAGAAATCGTGGAAAAGGTCTGGATCTACATAATTATTGGAGTTACTTTGGGAGGAATCTTCCACGGATATGCTCCCGAAGGCATCCTTGCACAATATGCAGGGAAAGACAATTTGCTTGCTGTTCCAATAGCAGTCGTTATAGGGGTTCCTCTATACTCAAACGTTATGGGTATGATCCCTATAGTGGAAAGCCTTATTGGAAAAGGGCTTCCTGTCGGCACTGCTCTAGCCTTCCTTATGGCAGTTACTGCACTTTCGCTTCCTGAAATGATTATACTGAAGAAAGTACTTAAAAAAGAGTTGATTGGAGCTTTTGTTTTAATTGTTACGGTATCGATAATATTTACTGGATATCTATTCAACATTATTCTATGAGATTAATGTATCTACAACTCAAAAAGACAGTAAAATGTTCAAATAATGACAGTAAAATGTTCAAAATGATAAAACAAAACACGAGGTTAAAAAGATTAAGATAGAAATTCTCGGAACTGGTTGTCCAAAGTGCAAAAAAACAAAAGAAACGATTGAAAAAGTACTGAAGCAAACTGGCGTAGACGCTGAAGTAATTAAAGTTGAGGATATTGAAAAAATACTGAACTACGGCGTTATGGTCACTCCTGCAATTGTTATTGATGGAGAAGTAAAAGTTGCAGGTAAGGTTCCAGACGAAAAAGATATTCGAAAATGGGTTACTCAATAAAAAAGGAATCGTTTACTATTCAATTAATTAAAATAAGAAAAAACAAGCTCATGAGGAGGATAAAATTATGGCAGAAGAGACAAAATGCGCATGTGGTTCGTCAAACGTGGCAATTTTCCCATGTACTGGGGCTTCAAATGTGGGACAACTTTCAAATAAGACAGCGATAGAACTCGATAGACAAAACTTTGGAAACCTGATGTGTACCGTAGGAATTGGGGCTAGGGCTCCCGGACTCATGAAATCCGCCGAGGCTTCAGAAAGGATAATTGCAATTGATGGCTGCCCGGTGAACTGTGCAAGCAAAACTCTCGAACTTGCAGGTTTTAAAGTGGATCAACATATTGTAATTTCGGAGTTCGGAATTAAAAAGAATAAAGACAAGGATCTCAAAGACAGTGAAATCTCAGAAGCTCTAGAAAAAACCCTTGAAATACTGCAGTCTGAATGATTTCGGTTTCAATTAACATTACTCATTGCTAAGACCATATATCTTAATAATCAGAAACTTAAATGACCAAAATTAAAGGTGGCAAGTTGACTGAATTTACTGTAAATTCTACTATATGTGGTTTTGTTCACAAGATACGTGGAAGCAAAAAAGGAAATAAAATTATTGTTGACATTGAAACTCCATGTGAAAAGATAAAGAAGTTCTCTCACATGGAAGTTCCCATGATGGAAATTATGGATATCAAAAATAACTATGTGATTGATAGAGCACAGGAAGCACAGTGCTCCTCAAATTGTCTTGTGCCCTGTGCAGTGCTCAATCTTTGCAGACTGGAAAGTGGTTTCCTTGCAAAATCTCTCGTAAAAAAAGCGGGTAGCATTAGCATCGAGTTCAATGAAGTTTAAAAAAGGAAAAATTTACCTCCTTTTCAATTTCCAATTTAATACTCAAGAGGCAAATTCCTTTAAAGGAAAGAACTTCTTTATGGTTAAGTGAAAAACCTGTTAAAAAGAGCTTATCCTAAAACTTCGAATTATATTGCCAGATATTGAATAAGGAAATTAATTAATTTCCTTATTCTGAAACTTGTTTGGAATCATTATTGATC
>Ga0268360_1000756_pt1 | contig 44069 bp, 38 predicted proteins | sample BioMet11_FD_192465 | JGI IMG/M metagenome (GOLD analysis project Ga0268360, IMG submission 192465) | Sewage microbial communities from Oakland, California, United States - Biofuel 11 (Illumina Assembly) | ecosystem: Engineered > Wastewater > Sewage > Unclassified | place: USA: California... | reverse complement strand
ACCTTGTTCCGTGGGCAACCGGATCGACCGATATCTCCCCTTACATTTCGTGGTTTGTGATGCCTGAACCGGATAACGCAAAAGTCCTGGAAAAAGTCCATAAATACAACAACGGCTATTTCCAGACGATAGCAGCCCGGCTCTACAATTTCGATGGCTCACTAACCACACTAGGAAAAGCCGAATTCATCAGGTATACAATCCGGCAGGTGCCGGCTGCCGGGGAAGCTGCCGGTGATGTAAACGGGTATGCACGAGTGATCTCCGGTAACGAAACTGTCGATATTTCCCGGGGTACCGCAAATCTCACGCTCATCCCGGAAACCGGGACATTGTCTGCATCGAGCTATGCAGATCTCTATTCGGGTCACTCCAATGAACCCGTTGAGACGGTCCCCGCACTGCACCATTACCGGCTCGTCCATGAATCCCCGGACAACGCAACGGTGACGCCATTCCCGGAATCAAAAGATGAAACGCTTGACGGAATAAAAACCGTGAAGATCTTTGAAGCGGTCAAAGGAGCACAGATCGCCGGCGAGGGGATTATCGAAGTACCGGTAACGACAAATACCGGCCGGACATTCGTATACCGACAGGCATGCGAGAACGGGATATTCACGGTGCCCTATGCAACGTCCGGTTCATCGTACGATGTCGTTACCACCGGGCCCTACCATATCATCGGAACAACACAATACATCAACGTAACAGAAACCGATGTGATGCAGGGCAACCGGGTTACCGGTTGAACTCCTCTTTTTTGATTGAAAGGCAGTACCTGGAAGTCCTCCTCCTGCGGAGGTATACTCAATCGGGAGATTACTTTGGGCCGGTCCTGGCTGCCTGTAATACAGAATAATAATAGGATTCAAGATCGGCCGCGATACGATCCCAGTCATACCGCGCAGCAGCGGCAATGCAATCCCGCTTCATTTCTGCACGATGTCGGAGGGCTTTGCGGAGGACATGCGCGAGATCTTCCGGGGATAGTGTTCTCATAAACCCGGTCTTTTCGGTTATGAGATCGCGGACGGCGTTGGCCGGGTGATCCACCGTAACCACCGGGAGCCCGCAGGCCAGCGCTTCGAGCGCAGAGATCCCAAAACCCTCTCGGGTTGACGGCAGGACAAAGACCTTTGATGCTTTCATCTGCGCGACAAGATCCTCATGTCGGGGATAAAAATTTCTGATTCTGATTGCGCTTTCCAGCCCGGATTTTAAAATACGTTCACGGAGGGATTCCTCTTCCGGCCCGTTCCCGATGATGAGCAGCGCGAGCCCCGGGTCATCCTTTGAGAGAATCCGGAACGAATCTATGAGAATATCCACGTGTTTCTCCCGGATCAAACGGCCGGCAAAGAGGATATCTACATGATCTTCTGTTGGGGGAACCCTCGCGATCTCCCGAAGATCGACACCGTTGGGGATTACTGCTGTACCAATTTGGGGTCTAATTTGTTTAAGCTGAACTGCAGTTGTTCCCGAGACTGCAATAGTATATGGAGTCAGCCGCGAGACCGCGCGCTCGATCCCCTTCCCGAACATGCCGGTTTTTCCCATATAGGAATACCAGTAATCCCCCCAGATTTCATGCCAGGTTATCACAAGAGGAGTCTTTTTGAGAACGCAGGCCGGTTTTACCAAAAGCGCAGGCAGATAAGGGAACTGCTGGCAATCGATCAGGTCAAATCGCTCTTTGAGGAGCGCGAAAAAAAGGGGGATTGAAAAACGGAGTGCCTCCCCCACCGTCCGTTTTCCGTTTGCATAGAGGGGCCGCGCAGGGCAGATCCCGTGCAGGACGACACCGTCACGGACGAGGATATCGTTACCTTCCCAGTATTTCATCCCGAAGATGTGGACTTCGTGGCCGCGCGCTGCAAGACGGACGGCAACTTCCCAGACGCGTTTTTCCACACCGCCTTTGACGTACGGGTAGATGACATCGTACACAAACGCGATCCGCAGAGGGTCCTGTTCAGGCATGGCCGTTGTTCTCATTTAAGAGCATCATGCTCTGGAAGACGGCAAAGAGGAAGATCTGGATGCCGCTTACGATCAGGACAAGGGCCATGATGGCAGTCGAGATCTCCGAGAGGAACCCGAACCCGACAGCGACCCACCTGACAAGAATGTTGAGTCCGAAGATCACACCGGCAACAAAGAGCGCGGCGCCCAGCACGAGGAATTTTTCCAGGTTGTGATACTGCATCAAGCCGACAATGATCCCCACCTTATTCTCGTACCCGTGAACTACAGAGTAGGTCTTCATCAAAAATCCCGTGAGGATCACCTGCATGCCGCCCATGACAAGAATGGCGCCAAGGATAAACGTGTGCAGATGTGAGGACTCGACATCTCCCTGCAGGGCAAAAAATCCCATCAATAGCAGACCGACCGCAAAAAACAGGAACCCGGGGACAGCGACAAATGGCAGGGGCTTCATTAAGAGCACGAACCGGATGTGGCGCCAGCCATCGGCAAAACTGTGGAGTTTCGAGGGTGTTTCCCGGGGATAATAATCGATAGGTACTTCTGCGATCTTCAGGTGTTCTTTGGATGCCATGACAAGCATCTCTGAGGCAAACTCCATGCCGCCAGTTTTTAACGGTAACCGGTCGAGAGCCTCACGGGTGATTGCGCGAAAACCGCTGTGTGTGTCGGAGAAATGCGTATGGAAGATGATGTTGACCATCGCGGTAAGGAGGGGGTTGCCGAGGTAGCGGTGGAGGCCGGTCATCGATCCTTTGTGGATGGTGCCCTTGAACCGTGAGCCGATCACGAAATCGGCACCGTCCTTTAATGGGGCAACCATGAGAGGGATTTCGTAAAAATCATAGGTATTATCCGCGTCTCCCATCACGATGTACCGGCCCCGGGCTGCGGCAAAACCGGCAAGGTACGCGTTGCCGTAACCGCTCTTTTCCGGGGGGATAACACGGGCACCGAGAGATACCGCAATCTCCGGGGTTCGGTCTGACGAAGAATCCACAACGAGGATTTCGCCGTAGATCGCATTCCGGGAAAAGACATTTTGGATTTTTTGGATACACTCTCCGATCGTGCGCTCTTCGTCGAGTGCAGGGATGATGACGGAGATGTCAACCGGAGATCTGCAGAGTAGAGGTGCATTCATCATTTGGCCTAGGGTATTGAGGGATATAGGAAAATAATGGATGTTGTGTTCAATAAAGACATTGGAGAGACCTGTTCTCACATCCCGTAATAATTTCACCATTGTTTTCTTTATGATATCCGAGATACAGAACCGATTACCTTTGATGTTAGTACTTTTTTCAATACAGTGAGCTCAACAACTCCCAAAAAACAATTTGGCTAGATTAAAACCTGAATACCCCTATTTTTCATTATTTTCCTGTACCTTCGCCCATTCTGATTCCAGTCTAAATTGGTCTCCGGAAACCCAATCAGGTGCTAAACGATACAAAATCGACCCAAAAAATACCCTTTTAGAACACTACATAAGTGAGAAAATTATATCCCATAAAATTCTCGATTTTTTGTTTTCTCCATAAATCGAGAGGATAATTTCCGTGGGGGACAAAAAGGGTTCTTTTTTGTGTACACCATCGGACCCCGGTTGAAAAAAATCCCATTTCGACCCCATGGAGTGGGACTATGCATCCGAATGTAAGAAGATAGTAAATGCCCCTATGAGGACCCTCCAATATTCAGAGTAGAGAATTTAAGAGAGTACCGTAACTCTAATTATAAAGATGGAACCCTCATGCAGGCATTATCTCGTACACTCTGATTTCCAGAAGGTATAATAAAATGAAACAGATAGATAAATAAATCGTAAATTTCAATGATACTGAGATTATTACGTCACCTTCGGAAAAGATTCCTACATCTCCTCACACAGAAACAGGAAAAAATGTCGTTGCGGTAATTGCAGCGTTCAACGAGCAATATGCAATCGGCAGTGTTGTTTTACGTACGCGTCCCTTTGTAAACCAAGTGATTGTTGTCGATGATGGCTCCCGCGATATGACCGGTATCATTGCAGGGTACGCCGGCGCAGAAGTCCTCCACCTTTCAAAAAACCATGGTAAATCTTACGCAGTATTACGGGGATTTGATCGGGCCCGCCAGCTGAACGCCGACATTGTTGTCATGCTCGATGGGGATGGACAGCATCACCCTGAGGAGATCCCCAGCATTATCTCACCCATTCTTAAAGGTGAGGCGGATCTGGTAATCGGATCGCGATTTATGGATGAAAATAATAAAATACCGTTCTACCGGAAGATCGGCCAGAAGACACTAGATCACATGACTAAGATTGCATCATCCTGCCCGGTAACCGATTCACAATCTGGTTTCCGAGCGATCCGTTCGAAAGCACTGGACTATTTCACTGCAGAACCAACGGATTATGGTATCGAGTCGGTGATGATCTCCCAACTGTCAGACAGCGGTATGAGAATTGCGGAGATCCCGATCAGCGTTGAATATAATGTGCCGCATACGCACAAGAAGAATTTTTTTACACATGGCATGACGATTCTCAGCAACCTTGTGGGGATAATCGGTTATCGGCGTCCCCTGTTGACCTTTGGGATTCCAGGGATAGGTATGATGGCAATCGGCACATACCTTGCATTCTGGGCGTTATCGGAATATGCCAAATACGGTGTGTTCCCGTATTCCCTGACTGTGGTCAGCGCGGTTTTCCTTCTCCTCGGGTTGATGTTAATCAACACTGCACTTGTACTTAACTCGATTGTTCAGTTGGTACAGAAGGTCCAAAGGTAGTACATGCAGATTAGATTATTACAGCAAATATGTAACTTTCACAAAACGGTGAATACTTTATGATTAGTCAGCAGAAAGAGCGTATTTTTTTATTTGGCTGTCTTGCATTGCTCTCCGTGCTCTTCCTGGCAATTTTACGATTACACTATTATAGTATTGTCTTTCCGGTATTGTTCGGGATCCTAGGAATGATCCTTTTTATTGCAATTGATGAATTATCTGATCCCTGCGCAAAGGAAGAGGGTGAGACCCGACCGAATAGTGGCCTTCCCCAGGTATCTTCAACAATTCTTACGCTCCTTTTCCTGGTATTTTTCGCATTGAGCTTCCTGACTCTGTTCCAAGGGGGATATACAAAAAGCGTTGCATATTATCTGTGCATTGCACTTTGTGCAGGACTTCTCATCGTCGAAATTTTCACGTACCATACCCGTTGTCAGGGATACGGAATTTTACTAAAATCGGTAATGCTATCCCTGAATATTGTTTTTGCCAACCATCTGGTATTCGTCAACGGTATATCGCTGCCGGATTTCGGGTTACATTATAACACATTTGTGAGGTCAATTCTGGATACCGGGCATATTTCATCAAGTACCATAGGGTATTATAATATCTTCTCCCTTCACCACATCTTTGCGTCCGAGGGCGCGATAATAACCGGTTATGATCCTCTCCCGGTATACCTGATCTCTGGAAGTTTTCTCCTCGCAATCGGGGCACTTTTTGTATTTCTTATAGGAAAACGATTTGTGAATTTCCGTTTCGGACTCGTTGCTTCGATCCTGTTTTCCTGTCTCGATTATTACTTGATGTACGGCGAGCACCCCGAACACCAGGCATATAGTTTTGGATTTGCGGTCATCAGTTTTACGATCATTCTTTATACCTACCGTTTCCAGAAACCTGCATTTTACGTTATTTTTGTATTGAGTGCCATTGCGATGTTCCTTTCGCACCACCTCACTGCAGCACTGGTTTTTGTTACTGCATGCTCACTGCTCATTATTGATGTCTGGCAGGCTATACAAACGAGAAAGTTTTCTCTTCCGAGTGTAGTCATAGTAGTTGTGTTGTCTCTCTTGTTGATTGGGGCCATAAGTTCCGTGTCCGATAATAATCCAGTCCAGTATGCAAACCAGGTTTTATCGCCGTATTTCATGGGTACTTATACGCTGCTCGGGAATTCCTTTGTGGCTCCCACATCGGTTTCTCATATAACCGTCACTCCCTCGCAAGGTACTTCCGGACAAGGTACTTCCGGACAAGGTACTTCCGGACAAGGTACTTCCGGACAAGGTACTTCCGGACAAGGTACTTCCGGACAAGGTACTTCCGGACAAGGTACTTCCGTATCTGTCTCTCCGTCATACGTCCCGCCAACGGGATACGATAAACTTCCCCTATTCACATTATTTGAAAATACTCTTGGCTCATCCCTGCTCGTGCTGGTATCGGTCTGGGGATTCTGTTCCTGTATCAAAAAACGCTCCTGGTGCGGGGATTTTTTTATCCTTAACGGGATACTCCTGTCGATCCTCTTAGGACTCGGGATTCTCTTTTCGTACGTGTTTCTCCTTCCGGACCGATTGTATCCGACCCTCCAGATCTTTTGCCTGGTGTTTCTGGGATCATTCGGGATACTCTGGCTGTACAATGCCGCCCCTTCCGGGAAAAAGGTGTTTGCTGTTGGATGCATCTGCATCCTTGTTGCGATGATGTCATTCTTCTCGCTCGCAAGCATCATCAACGGGTTCGAGACAAGTCCTTTTGTGGGGGATAGTGTTGCATATCCGAAATTATACACCACAAGCCAGGATGTATCGTTCGGAGCGTGGAGTAACTCATTTGTTCTTCCCGGAAATCAAAAAAATGTGGTTTCTGCGGTAAACAATACCGGGCTTGTAGATATTGATATCTTCACCGGTAATCACTTTGCCGTATTTGACAACTCATTCCTCAAAACCGGCTTCGTAATAAGCGGAAATGGAAAATTTGGGCAGGATACATTTACAACAATTAAAAACGGGCAGCTGATATTTGAGAGTAGGTATTCTTCATACTATGATAATGGTCTTATCACCGTGATGAATAATAACCGCTAAAAACCCGGCCATTTTAATCACCTGATGATATTTTTCACCGCAACTCTTCCTCCAACGGCAAAGTGGAAGAGCATAGTAAGACTCCGATCCAGTATTGCTATCGACAATGCAACCGACAGGGGAATGCCATACCCAGCGATTACCGCCATCAGCCCTCCCTCTACGAGCCCGAGACCTGCGATTGTCACCGGGATAATGGAAAGTGCACTGATCAGGGGGAGGATCAGGAATATGTCGGGCAGGGGAAGAATATACCCGAGACTCATCGTTATCAGGATAATCCGCAGCGCATGGGTTACCCAGGCAAGTACGGTGATGATAATTCCCTCAGCGATCACTTTTTTCCTGTCCCTTAATTCCGAGAGAGCTTCCTGAAGCTGCGTCGCGAATTCCGGGATATTGAAGAACGGGATCTTCTGCATCAATGAGAAGATCCATGAATTCCCGAGGAAAAGAACGGTAACTCCTGCAAATACGACCAGCAGAACAACGAGGGCGAGAACGGGCAGGATTGATGCAAAACGTGATGAGTAGACGGCAATGGCAGCGATGCCGAGACCTGTCAGAACAATGATGTCAATGTACCGGTCTACAAAAACCGACACCGTTCCTTTGTGAATGCCAATCCTGTCCTTTACGAGGATGGCCCGGGTCAGATCACCGATACGTGCCGGAGTAAAATCTGAATACAGTACACCTCCGGCAAATACCTGGTACGCTTCACCAAGGGGAATACTGCCCCCCATGTGCGCGACAATAATCCGCCAGCGGATTGTGAGAAGGAGGAAGGCAACCGCATAGACCATAACTGCACATAGGAGGAAAAACGGATTCGCGGATCGTAATGACTGGATTACTGTATACGGGGATACAAAAAAGAACAATAAGATTACGAGGAGGATGCCGACACTCAGGCGAATAATAAATTTTGGCGAAGGGCGAACCATTATTGTACCTGACTAAGGATTTATTATGTTTAATATGACCGGTAAGAGAGATGTGAGCCCAACCATACACCGGTCGAGTTAGTTCCCTACCGCGGGGAAATGCATGCTCTTCATTTATTGCGCGGAATATGAGAAAATTTCTGCATTCCCGTTGTCATAGAGCTCATTACAGTCCCGGCTAATTTTTGTGAGGTTTTCCTTATCGAGCGGTTGCTTCTCCCCCTGCCATTGTGCACCAAATTCCATGTACTCCGTGAACCGCGAAAGAATAAGCAGATAATGCTGTTGCGCATTCTGGGAAAGACTATTCAGATATCCCGCAGATTTTACAAATGGATATTCGGTCTGAACAGAGAGATCGGGTGTAACGATCGTACCCCGTGCAGCATACCCTACATATGAATCGGTTTCGATAACCCCGACAGCATGGGAATTATTCAGCCAGGATATTGCGGAAATTTCTGAAACCGGGTGCTGGATCACGAGGCTTCGTGTATCGAATAACGGGTGGCCGGGCTCAAACGCGGTTCCCCAGAATACAACCGATGGAAACGAGGTCACCACGCTTACTACGATAACTACTGCCAGAACGAACGGAAATATTTTTGAGAGCATGGCAACGTCCGCTATCCGGGTCAGCCCGAATGCTGCGATGATGGCCAGCGGGATATACAGGAATTCCATGAACCGGAGGGGATCGACAAATGGCACAATGTTACTCATAGACAAGACAAGAGCCAACCCGAGTACTGCGATCCATGCAAGGAAATGGAGCCGGTCGGGTTCGAGGAAATAATAGAGACCGATGAGCGCGAGGAAGATCATGCATATGCCGTTGAAAAACATAGGCAGCGGATAGTTGAGAACAAAACCGGATCTGCCGAGGACAAAATTAAGCACTACGGCACTGCCCACGACACTTCCTGCAATAAAAACCGCGTAGATGGCTTTTTTCCAAGCAAGAATCCTGGTCACAAGTGATCGCAGCACTACAATCTTATCCGAAATTACCATAGGGATGAGGTAGAGGACAACAAGACTTACAATAAAAAGAACGATCCCGAAATCCGAGTGATAGAGTGTATTCATCAGCTGGGTGAATTCGGTATATTCATACCAGAGCCTCCCCATCCACCATATCCACATGAAGACAACCGCAGCCACAGATATAAGCAGCGAGAACAGGCCGGTTGTGCGAATCCTGTTCATATCACACATCAGATAGAGATAGGTAAGGGAGACTGCAATCCATGCGATGAGAAAAATCATTGACGACAGGTGATGTGTGAGGACAAGTCCCCCTGCCAGCAGGAGAGACAGGAACAGGTACTGTTTTTTATGAGATTGTATCGCGGTAAAGGAGACATAGAGTGCCAGGGCAAACAATCCAATCCCGATAGATTCGCGTACTCCTTGAGTAGTCCAGTGCAGGTAGGGAGTTCCGCAGAGAAGGAGGAGCCCTGCAAAAAGCGCGGTTTTTGTGGAGGACGAAATCTCTTTTGTAAACCGGTATACTGCATACAACCCGATGACAGAAAGAGGGGGGATGATATATTTGAGCAGATCAAGATGATTGATCCCGGAAAAAAGGGAGATTGTCGCGACGATGACATGCATGACCGGAAGTTGCGCACTATAGACGGAAGGATCCAATGAATGATAGGTAATGATCGCTTGGATCATTCCGTATTCAGACCATGGATCGCCCCATGTGAGATAGTCAAACCGCAATGAGAGAATGAGGGAGGCGAATACCCCAATAAGAAGAACACTGAACAGCCTGTACCGGGAGTAACAGGCAAGAACTACTGCCAGACCGAGAAGTACAATGGCAGGAACCAATGCGATCGCATAAAACCGTGAAGTGAAAAGAAACACTCCTGCACCGAGCACAGAAACTACCTGGAGTGCAACAAGCGCAAGGAACGTATCTCTCATACCCACATCTCCGGTATACCCATACTGGCATTCAGGGGATACTCCATTACACAAGTATTGGGAGGTGTGGATCCCGATACATGTTGCAACCGGTCAGCACATGCATCATGCTGATCGATCGCATATGGGAATCCGGAAAAATTTACGGTAAACATGATATAATTATTACATAAGAGAATGCGGTCACTGCCCCTTTGTTGACGTGATAGAAATTTGGAAGTCGGATACAAACCTGAACCCGGTAATCGACCAACACAGTTAATCAGAGGCGCGTCCCAACAACGAAAATTCGTGCGGTTGTTGGCTGGTTCCAGAACATTCATTTTCCGCACATTCATCATGACTACCGTAGCGCAGTGAGGTTTCCCGGACCAGAGGACGAAGTCACGTTGAACCCGAGATGAAGGTGACGGTAGCTCGCATTGACCCGGTCGGATCCGGTGATATCGCGCTCCGGGACCGATTCTTCGAAGAGCAGGAAATCGATAGATGGGTACTGCGGGCCGGGAACCATGAGCGTGAACGGAACGATGGTGGTCTCATTATGGTCGAGCGTGACAGTGTAGGTCTTCACCGGCAGCGTTTCCACATGAACACCCGCACCGGTCGTTTCATTTACCGGCTGTGGCATAAGGTAGATTTCAACGGTGTAGTTTACGGTACGGAATTCATGATTCCCGATGCCGACATACATGGGATAAGAAATGTTCGGATGGAGGATCTGGGGATAAGAATCCGCCGTACGGTTTTCTCCCAGGATATAAAATTCCGAGAACTTTTCTCCGGGTTTTGGCAGGGTGATCGCAAGAGTTGCAGAGACGATCACCAGCCCGATGGCAAAAAGTGCTGCAAAAAACAGGATCCGATCCCGCTTCGATCCATTCCGCGAATTCCATTCATCCTGCACGACCCTGCGGATTTCCGGGACGGGGAGCGTATACCGGGATTCCGGAGAGACCCGGTTCCGGCGGATTCCCGCAAAGATCGCGAGTACAACAATGACTAAGGTAAGGGAGAGAAGGAGTGGGTCCAGCCGTATTCCCCAGGGAGTAAAATTCAGGCACAGGCCAATTAGTGGGGCAATAATGACACTGGTACCGATGGACAGCACAATCCTCTCGATTGTATCGATATCGACGGAGTTCGGGAATAATGCAGCAATCAGAGTATATCCCGGAATGAAAAGAATCAGCGGGACCGCCAGAATTAACCGGATAAACGACTGGTTTATAACGGGAGTATATATACTTATAATACACAGGGCCGTCCAGATCAGAACCGTTTTCATATCCCATGGCAATCCGGATATGTCTTCGCAGAAAGACATGGCATTTTTCTCCCGCCCCGGTTTTGTGGGATCCATTATAGTGAATTATAGGTGGGAGATATTTTTATAGGTTCAGTATGCTGTACAGGTAGACACAGGGCACTCCCTTATCAGATGAAGGTATCCTTGACGGAAATCTCACATACATACAAACAGGGAATAGTCAATTCCAAGGTTCATTTCTCACAGAAGTTATCTCATATACCCCGAATATATCTCCCAACAAGCGTTTATCTGCAAGTACTGAAACGGCAAAAATTGTGATTATGGGGATGCGATAAAATGCAGTTTCATCAATAACGGAATACCCGAAAAACGTTTTGAATGGCAAATTTTGAACGGCAAATGATATAATTAATTGCTGATTCAGTTCACATTATTGCTATTCTTATACATACCCGTTGAAAAATCCTTTCGGTGATGTGTCTTGAAGATCCTCCGCGTTGTCAGCGATCTGTATCCTTCGGTTGTAGGAGGGATCGGGATTCATGCACACCGGATGTCTGTAATTCAGGCGCAACAAGGTAACGAGGTAACGGTCCTGACGCTGAACCAGAAAAAACTGGCGGATAACGAATTGATCGATGGATACCAGGTTGAACGGTTTCCCGTGTATTTCACGATATGCGGAAATTCGTTTGCACCCGGGTTAATTAGGGAGATCCTGAAGAGGAGACGCAACGTCGATATCATTCATGCACATTCCCACCTGTTCTTTTCAACAAATGTCTGTGTTCTTGCGCGGCTCCTCCATTCTGCCCCACTTATCATCACCAATCATGGGCTTATATCCGCCAGCGCTCCGTCATGGCTGAATACCCTGTATAAACACACTTTTTCAAGGGCAACATTCCATATTGCAGACCATATCATCTGTTATACCGATATTGAGCGAAAAAATATTGAAAAACTGGGTGTCGATCGCAGGAAGATCTCTGTGATCCACAACGGCGTCGACACTGCGCTCTTTGCGCCACGGGATTCTGAAAAAACCGGGGATGGAAAACAGATCCTCTGGGTCGGGAGATATGTGCCGGGGAAAGGGGTGGATTATCTCATCGAAGCATTTTCACGAGTCCTTGAAAAAATTCCTGACGCACATCTAGTTCTTATAGGCGATGGCCCTGAAAAAAACGCAATTGAAGAAAGGATCAGAAAACTACAGATCGACAGTTCTGTGACCATGATCGATTACTTAGACAACGATAAGCTTCCCGGAGTATACAAAGATTCCGACATATTTGTCCTGCCAAGCCTCATGGAAGGCGTTCCAAGGACCATCCTTGAAGCGATGTCATGCGGTGTTCCTGTAGTGACTACCGACCTTCCGCACCTTGTGGATGTTATCGATGGAGCAGGGTTAGTGGTTCCGCCAAAAGATCCTGCAGAACTATCAAAAGCGATTCTCACGATTCTTGAAAACTCGTTCCTTGCAGAAACAATGAGTCAACGAGGAAGGACTAAAATCGAGCAGGAGTATTCCTGGGAAGATACTGCGGGAAAGACCCTTAAGGTATACAGGAGGGTAATTGCCAATCGTTCCTGATTGCAGGAATTATTTAAGGACGTATCCCGCCCGGGGTATCTGATATCTTGAAACAAATAGGAGAGGGCAAAGCTGGCTCTGCAGAAATCAGCATTTTGATACAAAAAATGTATTTCTACATGGGAAATGGTGTAATCCAAAACGATTATTTTCGAAGTTTGAACAGGTAAAAGTTATTCATGCCATAAACAAATCTTCGATGAAGATGCAAGGAAAAGCCTTCTTCAGAACACATCTCTATCAGGTCGGGAGTCCAGATTCCACCGACTTCCCCATCTATCATCCCCCCTCGTTGCTTATCTTCACTATACCACCATATCGCGTGCCCAAGTCCACCAAGAACTGGGTCGATCATGGTAATTATAAGCTGGCCATCGGATTTTATCACACGAAGAACCTCATGCAATACGGATTTTCGATTAGGTATGTGGTTTAATGAAGCGATGATGGTCACAGTATCAAAAGTATGATCGGGAAACGGCAATTTTGAAGTGTCTTCTACAATTATTGCACCGTTTCCCCAATCAAAAACGTCTACACCGAGTCCATTACCATAACGTCGGACCAGAGCATTTGGCCCTGCACCAATATCCAGTAAATATCCATGGATATATGGCAGGACTATACGTATGCGTTCATCTTCTAGTGTTGTCCATCTACATCGATACAACCATCTTTGATCAAAAAGAACGAGCCGAAAAGGAAGGCCAAGGAAATCCCAGATTGTTTGAATTATCGATTTTTTTGCTATTAAATTTTTATTTGGAGCGTTGGCGGAGTACATTCGGATTAACCCCACAAACTTCGGATAACACCAATGGCATCAATTGATAGTGATAATGGATTATTTATCATGAACAATCTGATCACCTTTCTCGGTCGGCAATAGAATCTTCTTAAACCTTCACGCTGGAGTTTGACAAGTTTATCCGCCGTAAGATCATTTACTTCGATGGAGGCATTACCAAATCTCCGTAAATCAGATAATTCTGCCTGAACCAGCCGGGTACCCCCCTCCCCGTTAATGATCATTTCACGAACTTTTGTACCGGGATAGGGTTGCATGATATTGATGACGACTTCGTCAAGTTCATTGAGCGAATTAATGAATTTCAGTGTGTCTTCAACTTCTTTGCTGGTTTCATAAGGGCTTCCAATAATAATCGATCCACGTGTAATAATCCCTTCTTCATGGGCGAGTTTGATCCCCCTTCGGATTTCTTCGAGTGTTTCATGTTTCTTGAGGACATCAAGGATTTTCTGGTTGCCGCTTTCAATACCAAAACTTAGCCGAGTTAATCCCGAACTTTTCATTTCCCGAAGTAATTCCGGGTCTACACGATCTGCCCTTGACAGACCCTCCCAAGTAAATTTTAACCCGGATTTTTTGATTAATACACAGAGTTTAAGGATTTCCGCTCTCTGGAATGTGAGACAATCGTCATTAAACATAATATGGGTAATTTTCAGGATATTCACGATATGCGTTAACTCTTCCATGATATTTTGAGGGCTGCGGAAACGAACCATCGTCCCATTTGGGATCTTTTTTACGGCACAATAAATACAATCGTACGGGCAGCCCCTCGAAGCCATCACTGAAGCTGAAACAACGTATCCCTTGTAGGGAACATTCCGGAGATATAATTCATTTTTCAGGAGATGTCTTGCAGGAAACGAGTATTTGTCAAGGTTTTTTTCCGGAGGCCGGATCTCATTCTGTATGACGAGCCCCCCCTCACGCCAGATCAGCCCCTTTACTATCGTATAATTGCCGGCATGTGTAATTGTTTCCAGAAGTTCCGGAACTGCCTCTTCACCGTCACCAATGATCCCGAAATCGTATACCGGGTTTTCTTCAAGTACGGCTTTCTGAAAAATTGCTATATGAACCCCACCGACTATCGTGGGAACCTGTGGGAAAGCTGCCCTGATCTTTTGTGCAAATTCTGTTGTCAATTCAAAGGTCGGGGAGGTTACAGTAAAACCGATTATTTCAGGTCTGAACCCTGAAACTCTTAATATCACCTCATCAAGGGTCAGGTTCTCAGATTCGGCATCGATGATAATCACCGTATGCCCTTTTTTTTCAGCCGCCGCGGCTATATATGCAAATCCAAGAGGCGGGTTAAGAAATCCGTTTCGGTAGACTTGCTTGAATTTGCCATAGATGTTTGCAAAGGGCGGAAGGAGAAGCGCAATTCTCATATTGATTTCCTCGTGTTTTCAGGATAACGGTAAATTCCCATAACTGATTGATAGCATTGATTATTGTATTATTCCATTTATTTCCTCTGCGAACTGGACGGGACACTATCATATGTCTTGATATGAACCGTTGGGGGGATTATTGCAATGGTAATTTACTCCCCCACATCAGGATTGTAATGCCTAGACAGATGATAATTATCCCGAAAATTTTTTGTATTGTCAATTCCTCGTTCAATAAAAAACTGGCTGCAAGTGCCATGATGATATAGCTGAAGCTGATCATAGGGTAAACCAAGGATAATTCAATATCCTGAGAAATGACATAAAACCACAAACCAACACCAGTTATAAAAAAAATAATTGATGCTATAAAAAATTTTGAAAAAAATACTGGCACGATTTCCGAAGAGAGAATGGTGGTTATGTTTAATTTATATCCAGATCCATTAAAGGCGAATTTTAACAAAATTTGTCCAAATACGAGGCAGACTGAAATTATCAACATTAATGCAATAATCAGTATCATTTTACGATCCTTGTTTGTTTGAGTGTAGTTCAGATTCACGATCATGCATATCCTGCAATATATCTTTCCCACCACATATTGAATGTCAATAATCCCCAGATCTGGTAGCCATTATCCTTTCTTCCGGATATATGATCAGAGAGTAATCTGTGGATGAAATCTCGTCTGAAATATCCCATTTCCTGTATGTGCTCATCGGATAAAATTTCGTATACATAATCCTTCAGGTGTGTCTTAATCCACAATCCTACGGGAATATTGAATCCCTGCTTTTTCTGATTGATAATACTTTTTGGCAGCTTGGTCCTGACAACACTTTTGAGGAGATACTTTTTCGTTGTGAAGTTTTTTAATTTCAATGAGGACGGTACTGTCGCCATATATTCGACAAGTTCATGATCCAGAAAAGGCACACGGACTTCAAGTGAATGCGCCATACACATACGGTCTACTTTTACCAGCATATCATTGGGAAGATAGAATTTTGTATCTGCATAGAGCAGCCGGTCGATAGGATCTTTTATGTCACATGCAGAAAAATAATGCCCATAAGTCTGTTCATAGGTATCCAGACCTGCGGTCTTTTCATGAATTGTGTCGACATACAGGTCCTGCTTGTCATTTTCATCAAATATGATACGCCAATAATAATGCGCCTTCTCCGGATCAAAGTCTGCGCCGCGAACAAACCGTTTTGCCTTGTAATCAAAGCTGATTTTTTTGTCAGATACCGGAAGAAGATTTACGAGGGGCAAAATAACTTTTTTCCTTAAAAGTGGGGGAATCATATGGTAGGATTTTACTGCATAATACGCTGGATACGTATCATACCCGGCAAAAATTTCATCTGCACCATCCCCGCATAATGCCATCTTCACATGGCGGGAGGCCAACCTGGCCAGATAGTACATCGGCACCATGGATGCATCAGCGAGAGGTTCTTCCGCATGGTATACAAGTTCAGGTAATAATTTTTCAAGATGATCGGGTTTGACCACCTCTTCATAATGCTCTGTCCCGCAATGATCTGCTACAATTTCTGCCTTGTGCAGCTCGTTGTAGGATTCATCCTCAAAACCAATAGAAAATGTTTTCACGGGGGTTTTGAGAATTCGGGACATGTAATACGTCACCGTGCTTGAATCAAGACCCCCGCTTAAAAAAACGCCAAACGGGACATCGCTTACCAGCATTCGTTCGACAGATCGCCAGAGGATCTGATCGAGTGTTGTTTTATAATCGTGAAACACCGTTTTCTGGGATTTCGTAAACCTAATATCCCAATAATCCTTGATGCCAGTTCCTTCTGGTGTTACAAGCATATATTGGCCGGGCAAGAGCTGGGATATCCCTTCGAACAGCGTTAACGGTGCCGGAAGATAATTCAGCGATAAAAAATGATGAAGGGCTTCAAAATTTACATGATGCGGGACGCTGGGATCACAAAGAATGCATTTTATTTCGGACCCGAACAGCAATTTCTTTTCATCTTTATAATAAAATAATGGTTTGATACCCAGCCTGTCTCTCGCGAGAAACATTTTTTTGTTTATACTATCCCAGATCGCAAAAGCAAACATGCCGTTCAGGTGATGAAGGCAGTCCGGTCCATACTCCTCGTATGCGTGAACAATAACTTCTGTGTCGGTATCTGTGGTGAACCTGTGACCTTTTTGGATCAATGAATCCCGCAGTTCCAAGTAATTGAAAATTTCCCCGTTATAAACGATCCATATCGAGCCATCCTCGTTCATTATCGGTTGCCTTCCGCGAACGGAAAGATCGAGAATGCTCAGTCTGCGATGACCAAGCCCGACATTTTTATCGGTATATTGTCCTTCATCATCAGGTCCGCGATGGGTAACAACATCCGTCATCTGTTTCAGGAGGGATGCATCAACATTACTCCCGTCGAAACGGTAGACACCGGAGATACCACACATTATTCAAATCTCTCTTTCCGTATCTCAGCGATTTGATCGGCGAGCATTCCAAAAAAGAAGAGCAGGATACCAGTCATTATCAAAATGAGGGCCGTACCGACAACACCAGACCCGTGAATATAATAAAACACGCCTAACACAAACCCCGAGGCCAGACAGAAGAAACTTACCGGTAAAAAAATCTGGAGTGGGTTAAATAACATCATGAGACGTATAACCAGCAAAATCGTATCGAATCCCGTTTTAACGGTGACTGTACTTTGGCTGTTATCATGTCTTTTTCGTGCATTAACTGGGATGAATGTGACATTGTATCCGCGGTTGAGCAAAACCAGAGTACTGGTGGTAGAAAATGAAAACCCGTTCGGGCATAAATGGAGATATTTTATGATGACATCTTTCCTGAAAAGACGAAAACCGCACGTGAGATCAGGTATTTTTGTTTTTGATAAATAATTTGCAAGACGGTGAATGAACCACTTTCCCGGGGTCCGCCACAACGGGCTGTGAAACAACCCGTTACGAACGCCAACCACCATATCGTTTTCATCTGCAAGCTGCAAAAATTTTGGAAGGTCGGCAGGATCATGCTGACCATCTGCATCCATTATAATTACATACAGGGAATTCGCGTTCCTGATCCCTGTTTTCAGGGATGCGCCATACCCCATATTAATTCTATGTCTGATAACGCGAGCACCTGCCATAGACGCGATATCGGCGGTTTTATCCGTCGAACCATCATCGACAACAATAATTGAAAAGATCTGATCCGGAAAAACAGAATGGATTTCATGAATAATCGAACCAATTGACTGTTCTTCATTGTATGCCGGAATTACTATGGAAAATGTCGATGTCATGGTGGTATGCAATTATTTATGTATCCGTGCCGAATAGATAATTCTGATGGCCACGAATCTGATAGATTCTTTTTTGCAGATCTTGAAAAACAGGTATTTTCCAGTGATATTCTGTTCTGTTTGTTTCCTGCTTATCCTTTGTATTGGATTAACCATAGTCCCGGTAATGTCACCTGATTCATTCGGATATCTTGCTGTTGGGCAAGGTATTACAGAAAATGGAGTTGTCTGGTATTTATCAACATATACGATCTCAACCCCTCTTTTTCCGTTACTTATATCTTCATTAATATCCTTGGGAGCGGGTCCCCTGTTTTCCGCTCATCTGGTTACAGTTCTGGCTCTTGCATTACTCGTATTTCCTGTATTTTACCTTGCGAAAGAGATTGCAAATGAATATGCCGGCTATTGTTCCTGTATACTGATCCTGACATCCAGTACAATGTGGCATTTGTCAACGATGGTGTGGACAGAAATGCCGTTTGTCCTTTTTTCAGTGACCTCACTCCTGTTTCTTGTAAAATATGTAAAAAATAAACAGATGTCCTCTCTGGTCCTCGGAGGAGTTTTCGTTGCTTTGGCAAGCATAGAACGATATACGGGGATTTTTTTAGTGCTGTCGTCTGTTCTGGTAGTATTTATTTTTGAAGTTTATCTCAATAAACAAAAAATATGGAGATTCCTGGTTTTTCTCTTGATCTCATCAACCCCTATTTTCTTAATACTTGTCAGAAATTTTATTACAGGACAAAATTACTATTACACTCATAAATACCAGATGCCCATTCTGGATTCATTTTTTTACACAGTTTATTACAAAGTCAGAGGTGTATTTCCAAGCTTTGTAAAACCCGATAATTCAGCATACCTGTATCTTTGTGTGATCGTAATTTTAATTATCATACACCTAATTATTATTAAAAAAGAGTGTTTCTCAAAAAAAGCACTGCTCGACTATTTCTTAGATACTGCCCCAGTTTGGGCATATATTGGAGTCTTTGTTTTTCTTTTTGAGATCGTATATTTATCCTGGCAGGGTTTTGGAGAACATGGAAGACTCCAGGTAGTAATTATACCAGTGATAATAATAGCGTCGCTCTCATTTTTTGTTTTCACGTACAAAAATATTAATGAGAAATCTCACAAAAAATATTATGCCATCCTGATTCTGGCACTTATTTCTGTCACTGCGATAGGACAAATTGTCGCTGTTCCATTAACCTATAAAAATTTACAGGAGGGGTACGGAGACTTTTATTGTGATCCATGCTGGAGAAATAATCCTGGAATTGAGTGGCTGAAAGACAATACCAATAACGACACAACCGTGTATTCAACTTCAAACGATGGATACCAAATCTCTTATTATTTAGGGAGACAAACCCTCGTTTTCCCTTGTAATGGATATAACAGTTCGTACTGTTCAAAATTATTCTCTAGTGAGAGTCACATGCCGGCTAATATGACATTAAAAAATTCAAGCTATGTAATAATAATTGAGGATTATTGCCAGGAGAAGTTAGGATACAGGTACAATGCCCCGATTATCCAGTTAGATGATTTCAAGCAGATGGTAAACAATTCAAACGAATTTACTCTGGTAAAACAATATCCTGATACATCGATTTACGAGTTTAATCTTGGCAATCAGACCCTCTAATTTTTACCCGGATAGCATAGAGTATATTTTTCGGGTTCCGCTCTAAAAGTCATCGATACCCGGGTTTCTATTTAATTTTATTACAAAACGAGACTGATATTTTCTTCCCGATTGAGGAATACGCTCTTTGAAGATAGTACGAAGCAATGATAATAGCCGGGATCGCCAGAAGAAACGTCAGAAAGTCTTGGATTACAGGGATCTGAACCCAAGGTACTATTTCAATAGTCCAGAACGTGAGCAGGGGATCGTGAAAAAGGTAGATACAATACGATCCTGCCGATAAAAATATTATAAGTGAATGTGCGGTTCCTTTGATATACTCTGCATAGAGTTGCGAAAAGATCAATTGAATAATGCAGAAAGAGATGACAAAAAGATCAACCAGGATATCCGTTATAATTGATTTTAATGTATCCACCGATATCCCGGTAAATGTTCCGATATTTTGTAATAGACGGTTTACCGAGTCCTGACTGACAACCCCCATATTCGGGATCCTGATTGAGATCATGACTCTGTCATCAAAAATGAGTGTGGTTCTCGATTCAATAATCAATAATAAGACAAGAACCACAGGAAGCAGGGCAAAAAACAACGGAGTCAAAGATTCTGTATTTATGGATAAGTATCTTGCTGAGATTCCAGAAATAAAAATGGGATAGAATAAGAAAAATTGATTGCCGATTATATTGAACTGAACGTGAATAATTATGAACAAAACGAAAATCAGACCCGAACAACATACAATCGAAGTAAAATTATCTGAATAATGAATGATCAGAGGATAGAGATAATAGCATAACAGAATTACTCCGACGAAATACAGGGTAAATATCGGTATCGCATAAGAGGGGGATAAAAAGATCTGCAATCCAAGCGCTGTAATAAGTATATTCGTTAGGCTGAACATTTGCGACGATGATCCAGTTGAATAAACTGTGGGTAAATTGAGCCAGGCAAATATTATGACAAATAATACGATTGCTATCCAGTACAATGGAAAAATTCTCAGGATACGTTTTTTATAAAAGGTTGCTACTGCCCCGATAGTATTTAATGAGGGATTATTATGGTACATGAGATACCCGCTGATAAAAAGGAATAACCCAAGACCGATATTCGCAAAATAGGGATTGAAACTGTATAAAAATAATTTAAAAGGACCACTGACGAGATAAATTGCCACATGTGTGATAAGGATACAGACAATTGCTAATGCCCGTAAAAAGTCCAAAGCAAACAAATTATCTTTCATTTTCAACATTTTTATTCAGTTGCGATGGATATATATATGTCTGGTTTATCCTGAAGATGACGGAGTTATTAGAGAACAATGAGAACCAAAATCCGAGCTGTAATCGAAAGACCGGATGATCGTAAAAACTCATAAAGACAATTAATCAGTTTTGTTTTTGCAGGTTTTTCAGCAAATGTTCCATCAGATTTTCGAAATGCTTGCGTATCGGGGATATAATCGGATGGCAGCATCCTGGCAATAGATATATTGCACAAAGAGATAAGAAAGTACACCTAGGAAATAACAATATTATCGTCAATACAGAGATATAGTCATCAATACTTTAACATCGAAGTGCATCATGTGCGGGATCGTCGGGTTTAACGGGAATAATCAGAATTTATTAACCCATATGATGGATTCGATCCATCACCGGGGCCCTGATGAATCCGGTTCATTTTCCGATGATGTTGTATCACTTGGTCACCGACGGCTGAAGATCATCGATCTTGAGTCCGGCCGACAGCCAGTTCACAATGAGGATGAATCTATTTGGGTCATCTTCAACGGCGAGATTTACAATCACCGCACACTTCGGCAGGATCTCGAAAAAAGAGGTCACCGTTTTTATACAAATACGGATACCGAGGTGATTGTCCATGCCTATGAGGAGGACGGGATCACATGCGTTCGGAAGTTTAACGGGATGTTCGCATTCGCGATATATGACCGTAATAAAAAGTGTATTCATCTCGCCCGTGACAGGATCGGTATAAAGCCCCTGTATTACTATTCAGATGGTAAAAAATTCCTCTTTGCATCTGAAATCAAGGCACTTCTAGAAGATCCGACACTTCCCCGAGAGGTTAATACCGACGCATTTCACGATTACCTGAAATTCCGGTTTGTGCCCGGTGAACAAACGCTGATTGCAGGAATCAGAAAATTACTCCCCGGACACATCCTCACGTGGAAAAGTGACGGTCTTTCATCCAGCCAGTACTGGGATATATGCGAACACCTGGGGGACGGATCCGAAAAGGAGCACGTGGAAAAACTTCGGCAGCTCTTAGGAGATGCCGTGCTCTCCCGTCTGGAGAGTGATGTCCCCCTCGGGGTATTCCTGAGCGGAGGCATCGATTCCGCCGCTATTGTCGCGCTGATGCGCGAACATACGGACTCAATCAAAACATTTTCCGTAGGATTTGAGTCCCAAGCAGAAACCGAACTGCCCTATGCACGTCTTGTTGCTGATGAGTTCACCACAGATCACCACGAGTGTTTTGTGACGGACAAACATCTGTCACTTATCCCGAAAATGATCTGGCATCTTGATGAGCCTGTCGGAGATGCTGCAACTCTCCCTACCATGGTCCTGTCGCAGTATGCAAAAAAATACGTAACCGTAGTGCTTGCCGGTGAAGGAGGGGATGAGGCATTCGCAGGCTATGATAACCAGCGCATTATGATGCAGTGCATCCGGTTCAATTCCCTGTGCCATCCTCTGAAGCGCGTGATAACCCGGATCGGGGGATATACCTCTCTGGGGAGTAATCTCCACCGGATCCTTGCAACCCTCTCGTCACAAAGCCTTGAGCAGCAGTATGTAACACTCACATCGCTCTTTACAAGCGATGAACTTATGCAGATGGGTCTTGCCGATGAACCCGCCGATATTTCCCAGTATTATCCCAAGGAGCCGATGGATCCTCTGAACAAGTTCCAGTATTTCGGTCTCAAAACCTGGCTTCCCCATGACTTCTGCATGAAAGCCGACAAGATGACCATGGCCTATGGTATCGAGGAACGGGCACCACTCCTGGATTACCGGCTCATGGAGTTTGCCTTTTCCCTTCCCGCCAATGAAAAGATCCGGTGCAGAACGGGGAAATATATCCTGAAAAAAGCAATGGAGCCCCGACTGCCCCGCAGCATCGTGTACCGGAAGAAGCACGGGTACAATGCTCCGATGGACCAATGGTTCAAAGGTGATCTCAAAGATATACTGGGTTCACTTATTGAGGAGCGCGAACATTCTCTGTATGATACCGGATATGCGGAACACCTGCTTGTGGATTTCCAGCGGTCGGGTTCAAATTATAAAATGAATTTCTGGAATGCCCAGAAACTGTGGAGCATCCTGGTGTTTGAAGTATGGTATAAGATATTTATTCAGGGAAGAGATTACCGGGGGATCATGGTATGATATCTTCGCAATCGAATTTACTTAGGGATGAACATATTCCGCCTAGACAAGGTTTTTTGAATCCTGCAACAGAAATGATATTTACCAAATTATCATTCACTTATAATTAAAAGTTTCAACAAAACCATCATGAGTATTGAATAAAATTGACGAGGTCCCCATGAAATTACTGATCTGCGCATCCGAATATCCCCCTTATGGGTCCGGTATTGGAAATGTAATCTACAACGTTATTGTGCAGCTCCGAAAGAAAGGTGTTGAATGTACAGTCTGCTCCCCCACAGGACCTGATATTCGGCTCGGGAGTAAAGAGTTAATAAAAAAATTTGGAATTCTCGGTCTTCTCTACTTTTGGTATCGGGTTTCCAGATTTTTTAAGGAAACAAATGATTATGATGTAGTCTGGATTCAAAATCCCCTCTTTTTAACAGAATCACCTTTTAAAAAAAAATGTCTGGCCACAATGCATTATACATACTTCGGGGACGTGAAAAGAAAGGTCAATCCTCGCATTTATTATCTTTTTGCATCAAAAATTGAAAAATTTTGTATGAAAAAAATACGAAATAATACTATTTCCTGTGTTAGTCAACAGTTATGCAAAGAAATGAGTGAAATTGGGACGGATTTTAAAAGTTGCAAATCGATATTGAACGGAGTGGATATTGAAAAATTTTCTACAAGACCGCGGGGTACTACAAGGGAGGATTTAAAAATTGGATCAGGGTACGTTTTACTTTGCGTTGGACGATTAGCACCAAATAAATTCGTGAATGTAGTTGTTAAAAGTATGCCTGACATTCTGAAGCGACATAAAAATACCAAGTTATTGATAGTCGGTGACGGCCCCCAAAAAAATTATCTCATGAACTTGGCAAAAGAAATAGGCACATCTCGATCAACACTATTCTGTGGAATTCAATCAAATGACATAATTCAGAATTACTATGCCGTAGCCGACATTGTGATATGCCCTTATTCAGGTCTGGTATTATTTGAAGCGATGGCAGCAGGAAAACCAATTGTAGCTTTTGATTTGGAGTGGCATTCTGAGGTAATAACCAATCTTAAAAATGGGATACTCGTAGAGTCAAAGAATGAACATGCACTGGCACAAGGGATAATCCAATTATTGGATAACGCAGAGCTTAAACGAAATCTTGGAAGAGATGCACAGAAATATGCAATAAAGTACCTCGACTGGAGAATAATATCCCAAAGATATTTTGAAGAGTTTGATGCACTCATTAAAGATTGATTTTCCCAAAATGAACGATTCCACCGAACAATCAAACGATAATAAAGTGTCTCCATCCAGCACCCAACAATTAATTAATAAAAAAAAATATCGATTGGGAATTTTAACATCCCCAGCAGAAAAAGCAAGTATAGTTCCGATTTCTAATCTTATTCAAATATTAAAACCAATCTCCAAGTCAATATTACTTATTACGGGAAATGCCGCATATGATTTTTTTAAACGGGATAACAGTATTTCAAATTTCGATAACAGCCATCCCATTGAAAAGAATCCCATAAAAACAATCATTAACTTCATTCGTGCTCAAGTCAGAGGCTCACTAAAAATAATGAGCCAGCGACGTGAAGTCGAGATATGGATCTTTTTTATGGGAGGAGAGAGAGAGTTTCTTCCGATCCTCACAGCTACATTACTAAGAAAGCCCACATTACTCATACTTACGGGTTCTATTGTAAAAACGGCAAGATTTTCCCGCGATCCACTTTTTTTACCAATTATACTGTTAAATCAGATCACCTGTTCACTTGTAAACGGCATACTCCTGTATTCACAAAGACTGGTTTCAGAAAACGGGTTAGAGCGACAACAGAAAAAAATATTCATTGCCCAGCGGCATTTTGTTGATTTGAATTTATTTCACTGTTCCAAAAAATATGATGAGAGGCCAGATACTGTTGGATACATAGGTCGGTTAAGTGAAGAGAAGGGGGTGCTTAATTTTGTTAATGCTTTTTCCGGAATACATTCGGAAAATCCCAAGATACAATTTTTTATCGGGGGAGATGGTGCACTTCATGACCAGATAACAACCAGTATTTCTTCAGGGGAGTTAAATGAGTATGTAACCTATGTGGGCTGGATACCACATAATGAATTACCGGGTTATTTAAATAACCTCAAGCTGCTAGTGTTGCCCTCATACACAGAAGGTTTACCCAATATTATGCTCGAAGCTATGGCTTGTGGGACGCCGGTTCTGGTTTCACCTGTGGGTGCGATCCCGGATGTAATCGTGGATGAAGAAACGGGATTTATTTTAGATAATAATTCCCCTCAAACAATTGGAGATTCTGTTATTCATGCATTGAACCATCCTCATTTGAAGACAATTGCGAATAATGGGGAAAATCTTATTATTACTAAATTCAGCCTTCAAAAGGCTGTGGATAGTTATGCCCTCATTCTCTCGAATTTTTTTAAGTTCAAAACTGAAAATTGAGGAGAGGTAATTGTTTTTCGTATTGAAAAAAGAGGTTTGTTCCGGGAACTAACAAAAATTCCATTTTCTTTGTTATTTTTTTGGTTTGACGCCATGGCCTTCAATCCCATTGTACCCATATTTAACATCAATATTGATTAAACCAACATCTTCGTGCCATTTTTTAAAGTTTGGGAGAGTGGTGGGATAATCAAATTTTGGCGACAACATATCGTAAGTATCTAAGTACGTCCATTCCTTTACAAGATCATCTGGTGAATTACCCAGTATTGATGCGTAATCTGAGATAAGAAATATGTTGAAAACAATTAAATATCCGATTCTTGGGATTTTTCGAGCCGCTTTTACTACGGGCCACATAATGTTGACATATTTTCTTACATATTTATACAAATTGTGAGGATCCAAACGAGTTGTTAAATGTCTCACAAGATACTTAGGCATTATTAAAGAAAACCAATATTTTCTATAAATGTCAGAAGATATTCTGCCATAAGGTTTTACATATTCAACAATTGTTTTAAAAGATTTTTCAGGATTCGGCGTATGTTGAAGAACCCCAAAACAGAACGCTTTATCAAAAAAATTTTTCCGAAATGGCATTTGATAAACATCGGCTTGTACTAATAGAAGATTTTGATGAGAACCATTTGATTTATAATTTGCTTCAACTGCATTCGAATAATCGAAAGATACGATAGTAGCCCCGGTTTCAAGTGCGTGTTTTGTAAAACGCCCCGAACCGCTACCACATTCAAGAATAATTTCATCATTTAAATTATTACTCCATTGCGTCTCTTTCTCGAACCGTTCTTTAGAGATACTCAATCCTGAATAATCGTCATATTGTGTTTTTGAGTGAATATTCCATTCCAAACCAAAATTGGTTGCGTAATTATCCGGGGATACAAACCTAGGTATGAAATTAATAATTGAGTACTCATTTCCAGATATTGGCTCTAATAAAAGTCCTTCCTTGATTTGTTCATTCTCTATTATTAAAGAATTTTCTTTCAATAATAAGGGTCGATTTGTTTTAGGGCAAACTAATAAATCTAGATGTTGACGATGCATAATTAAGTAACTCTCCTCCGTTTTTTCTCCGTAAAGATAAGAATATTATTCATGATAATCGACAAAAAATCTATCGTACCACAATTCAGCTGCAAACAATGTCCAAATTTCAGATGGACTGTCTCGAATTGTTTTATTTATTTTATTTGTTAGTTGGGTTCTGAAATCTTTTTTTAGCATATCTTTCAAGAGATGCCCCTCACTTATCTTTTGCAAAACAAGCTCATGTAAATCATCCTGCATCCATTGTCCAACCGTTGTCCCAAATCCTAGTTTGGGTCTTTGTAAGATCTCTCGTGGGAGTAAACTTTGTACAGCTTTTCTCATGATGTATTTCTCTTGCCCGTTTTTAATTTTTAAATGGGACGGAATAGTGAATGCGAATTGAATAAGTTCAACATCCAATAATGGAACTCTCGCTTCAACTGAATTAGCCATGGTCCCTTTGTCAACTTTCATCAGGAATTTTTCAGGTAATAAGTTTTTACAATCTACCGCGAGCATTTTTCCCAGTGTTGTTTGTTGAGTGTCAGGAGAATTTGCGTGTGTGTTAATGTCAACACAGGGTAAGGAACTGATGTTTTCTATTTCCTTATCCCCCAGATTTCTTTGAGTGTTTAAATGGATTCTGTCAAACGACGAATCCAGAAAAAATGCAAGATATCGCATTTTATTATTAATAAAATGAGAGTTGAAAGGATAAAATCGTTTATAAAACTGATTTGATACCGCACCTGCCAATTTTTTTATAACGGGATTTCTTAATAACGAATAGATCCGTGGATTATATGAATAATTGAGATACCCGGCGAATAATTCATCTCCTCCATCTCCCGTTAAAACAACAGTAACATATTTTTTTGCTTCTTTTGATAAAAAATACGTGTTAATTATTGCCGCATCTCCCAAAGGCTCGTCGTAAATCCATGCAATTTTTTTTAAATCTTTTAAGACCATCTCTGAAGTAATTTGAACCTCATGGTGAGTTGTATCAAGGTATTCACTCACTTTTTTTGCATAGGGGAGTTCGGAAAAAGTTTCAAATCCTACAGAGAAGGTATGGAAATTGTTAGTGTAATATGGTCTTGCCAGAGCAACCACAGCGGAAGAATCAATCCCACCAGAGAGAAATGCACCAACCGGTACATCGGAATTCATTCGTAATTTTGTTGAGTCTTTTAAAATTTCGAGTAACTTTTTAGCAAAGTAATCTTCATTTTCGTTGATGACATTTTCAACAATGTCCCAGTATTTTTGAATCGTAACTTCTTTTTCTTTAAGAATGAGCATATGGCCAGGCAGTATTTTTTTCACACCCTGAAAAAGAGTGTTTTCTCCAAGGGTATATTGATACGCAAGGTATGACCATAAAGCGATTTTATCGACGATTCGGGGCAATCCTGCTGCAAGAAGCGATTTAATTTCTGATGCGAAAAAGAGACAGCCATTGTGATGAGCATAATAGAGGGGTTTTTTTCCAATTGGATCTCTCGCTAGAAGAAGAAGATTCTTTTTTCTGTCATACAATGCTAATGCAAACATGCCCCGCAATTTCTTGATGAATTCCAAATCGAACTCTTCATATGCATGGATAATAGTTTCACTATCAGAATTTGAATGAAAATGATGTCCCAGTTTCTCTAATTGGATCCGTAATTCATTGAAATTATAGATTTCGCCATTAACTGAAAGCCAAATATCCCCCTCTTCATTAGACATCGGCTGTTTGCCATTTTCCGACAGATCAATAATACTGAGTCTTGAATGACCCAAGGTTATGTTCTTGTCTGAATAGATCCCCTGACCGTCAGGGCCTCGATGTTTCAAGACATCGAGCATTTTTTGGACTAATATTTTATTTTCCAGCCCGTATATCCCACAAATGCCACACATGCTCATTCCACCCGGTCGATAGATCTATCTGATAAATATTTTCCCCCATAATAGAAAATATAGCACAATCCCAGCACTAATGCTATTGCTGTTGCCCCAATAGCACCATAAAGTCCGATTCGTGGGATAAAGATAATATTTAGGACGATATTTATTATTGCAATTATCAATACTCCTAAGGATGCTATCCGAATCCCACTTCCTCCATCAGAACTGAAAAAGGATGCAATTATTCCATACGACATCGCTAAAACTGCAGTGATTGCAAATATTATCATTAATGGGAATTCAAGGGGATACTCTTTCCCAAAAAAATTTAAGAGGATAAATTCCCCAAGTAATGCTCCGGGGATTCCCAAAATGAATAAATAGGGAAATGTTTTTTTGAGCTTGTGATATAACCCCCTTTTATTAAGTTTTCTCGATGCTGTAGGAAAAAATACCAATGCAAATGTACTCGCAAAAAATCCCAAAATTGAAAAAGAGGCAATATAATATACGCCATAGATCCCCACGAACTCTGCACCCATATAATAATTTATTAGGATACGATCAATATTGGTATAAAGAGTGGAGGCTATTCCACCGATGATAGCGAGGTTACTATATCTCCATAATTGCGATAACCAATGTCGGTCAATATTGAGTATAAGAAATTTTTTTAGATATACGAAGATAATGACACATACTATGATCCCATATGCAAGATAATTAGAGTAAATCATTGATTTAAATGAAGGAGATTGGATGCAAGTAAAAATAAATAACGATGATACAAGTGTTAATCCATAAATAGGTTGGAACAATGCTATCTCTTTCATCATGTGCAAGCCACTCATAGTGCTTGTTGTCAGCGTATATAAGACGAAAAATATTGCGAAGATAACTGATAACTCAATTATTTCGGGGTTTACGGAAAACAATAGTAATAATTGTTCATTAAAAATAGAATATAGGATCACTGAAATGACCGTCAAGGTAATTACAGTAATATAAGTCGTGGATATTATTTTACATCGGCTATTATAATCACTATTTTCTGCACAGTATTTTACCATCGCAGTATGTAATCCCAATAACATTGGAATATACAGAAACATAGCTATTGATTGAACGAGTACGAAATTACCATATCCCGATGGGCCAAGAAGACGTCCTGCGATAACATTAAACAGAAATGAAAATATCGCTAAAAATATAGTCCCGAGACTTATGTAAGAAAGGTTTTTTATGAAATTTTCAACATCTTCACTCATATTTTCTTGAAATACAACTCTATAAAAAAAAGAGAATAACTTCATGCAGTTTCGTATAAAAGCATTTTTGATTTTATCAATGAACAACATGATCACAACTGACAATTAATAGTATATTCTATAAAAATTCATGACATCAACCAATGAGCCGACATTTATATCCCGGATAGAGAGACAGGTTTGACATCATACAGTTTAATTTCCCATAGGGGGCTGACATGAATTTATCCAGAAACCGTCTCTCCTTTTTTCATGATCTAATATAGCACAAATAGATAATCATTTCACTGTATCCTTAAAAAAATAATTGTTGAAATACATCCTTTCGGACTTTATTAGTTCTCATTTTATCTGCAAGAGGTTTTTGTTTTCAGATAAATCACGCGAGGAGTAGGCATATTATTAAGCCCCAACCATGAGCCAGATTTAATTATAAAGATAAATCATTTCGGTTCTATAAAAATGCTTGGGTGCTCGATGGAAAACAAAAACCAAAAGATCTACGGAACAGTGTCTACTTACAGGGTTATGCGAGTGACGAAGAAGGAGGCAAAATAGTGTCAGCGAACCGGTATATCTGGTTTGTTGAATCATCCACTGGGTTGATCCGTGATTCCCGCATCCCCCTTTTTCCCATCAAAGTTTTTAAAAAGAATCTTTACTCGGCATCAGTTACTCATTCTCCTTCTCTTCAAGGAGTATCTGTCAGAAGATTATTGTGATAAAGTAGAACTTACCGAAATTATGAATACTCTTCGGGAAAAGATCCAACTCGAGGAAGTCCCTAATTTCACGACGCTTCACAAGTTCTGTCAACGGATTCGATCATCACTGTTTGTCCGGCTGCTCACCCCGCTGATGAAAATGTTCTATGATCGGGGCGAAAGGGTTTCCGGTACTACCCTCGATTTAACCGGGTTTATCAGTTCCTACGCCAGCCATTACTATTCCTTGAGATTCGGTAAGACTAGGAAACGATTCCTAAAAACGTCGATCTCCATTGATACGGAAAGTCAGGTTATTACCCGTCTGATGACCTCACAGCATCCGGTTCACGAAGTTATTCACGCAAAAAACTCCTCCGACAATGTTACAGAAATCGAACGTCTGACTGTTATCTCATAGACAAAAGATACGACTCTGAAGACATCCACCGGCTCATTCACGAAGTACTGAATCCCAATTCTCTTATTCCAGTGAGAGAACGTAAACGAAAATGGATTTTAGATAAAAAAACATCATTGTACTGTTGAACCATTTAATGATGATAAGTACCTCCGATAATTTATTATTTCATGAGCAGACAAGGGATAACAGAATTGCGTGAAGGTCTCTCGGATCAATCGATGAATTGCTTCAGAATCGTATTCTTTATCCGGAATATAACGATCGGACTTTCGGTTTTTACGAAATTGCCGGAGTAATTTTACTGCATGCCAAGTATCATGGACCAGCTATTCGAAGCAATAAATCCGGTGACTACCGGCTATTTGGTATCAACTGAGATCGAAGTTTTGAGGCAATCTTTTCGGATCTATAAATTTTTGGAGCGTGGTGAAATGGGGTACTCCGGAGAGAACAAGAATTTCCTGAACATCGACCATGTCTCCGACATCTTCGATGAATTCCCGATAGTGCGGGTTACGGAAAGCTTTGAACAAAACCAGGACGAGTAGTTGGTATTGGGTGTAGATCATTTTGAGAATTTACAGGAATACGGATTGAGATGCGTGGACTTTATGATAGAAATGGCGGTTAGGATAATCCCGATATTCTGGCTTGCTGATTTCTTAATTTTCTCCTGACTCTTTGCGCACACATCGGGGTAAGGAGAAAATCTACGTTAGATCTGTCGGTAGTCGGTATAGCCTGTTTTTAGATGGGGATTTCTACAGAACAGAAATTTTCATTGCTTTGGTGAAAAATCATTAACTTTATGCAGAATTTTTTTAAATCATTAAGACTTTATTGCCATAATGTACAAATGGGGTTCAACATAATCTCGTTCAAAGATGTTTTTATTCAATAAATAATAGATCTTGCAAAAAAATAAATGAAGACTGTCCAATTTGCAATAGTATTGCAAATCAGTTTCTTTACAGTAGAACACCTTGAGATTATACAGACGTAACAATTCTGTCAAAGAATCTTTTGAAAAAGATCGTACATGCTGTACCTTATGAAATTCTGAATCACAAAAGGGACAATAAATAAAATTTTTTTCCAGGTTTTCATTATTGGGGGTTGTGAAAATAATGACGCCACCAGGTTTGAGAATCCGGCATAGTTCTTTTAATACACCATCCAATATTTCATCTGTAAGATGTTCTATTGTTTCAATACATGTAATCATATCAAATTTATTATCCTCAAAAGGTATCTTCATATTCTCAATTTTTTTTGCCCCGTTCCAATGTTTCATATTAAAAAATTTTTCGTTTACAATATTTACTGATGATTCAGATAAGTCACAACCGTAACAATTCATGCCGGTTTTTAAAAATTGCTCCAGTAAAAATCCAGGACCACACCCGTAATCTAAGAAATCTCCAGATAATTTTCTTTGTTTTTTAATTAAATTAAGAATTCCGGAACCGACCAATTTAGAAAAATAAACATTATTTTTGTTTTTGGAAGACCATTCCCAAAATTTGTCAGTATTTTCCGGCTTCCAGACATTTGTTGCTTTCTTTTCCACATAGATTATTAATTTCGCAACTCTTAAAAAGGTAATTACTCAGAACTAGCTACAGAGTTATAACCAACTAATACTTGGAGCGAGTCAATAAAAAGAGCACACTCTCTGTGATTGTATCTGAACTCAAATTCTTTCAAATAAATGAGGAATTAGGCAGGGTCCATCCCATGATATTTAATCAATCGCTCTTTGGCAAAAGACCAGAATCCCTCAATACCGTTGATGTGAACATTCCATTTGTGAATCGCTTTTCCATGATCAATACTAGGGTGCATAAATCCATACGATACGAGATCATTGTAACTTCTGAATCGATCCGTGTAGATCAGACGTTCTCGTTTGACTTTTCTGATAGCCAATTCGAGTAATGTATCTCCCTTCACATCGGGTACAACTTCAACGGGGACTTTCCCGCCGCGTTCCAGAATCCTCAACACCGGGACCCTCCAGGCAGCGCCATGGCCCCAGTTACCTCTTCTTCATCCACTGAAATAAGATTCATCCATCTCGATCTCACCGATGATGGAGGGGTAATTTGTATCGGAGATGATGATTGTATGACGGAAAATTTGATACAAACGATAAACCGTTTTGTAAGCAAGATCCAATTGTTTGGCAGATTCCCTAACTGAGAGATCAAGTTTAAACAACTTGATTGCCATCAAAAATTTCATGAAAAATACCTTCAGCCCTTTCAGGATACTCCCCCAACTAACTCCTCATCTTTGTTACATCGATAGCACTTGTACTTGGCTCTCCGTACCCGATATATCCGCTTCTCTCCACAGAAGTGACATACATTGTATCTTTTGAGAATCCCCTTTTCAATTAAAGCCTGTGTGGCTTTCTCTTCATCTCGATACATTGGGCAAACTCACTCAGGTTCATCTCCAGTTCGCTGCATTAAGATAGTTTATAATAGTGGCTCTAATTAAGGAATCACTTAAGATAAAAACCGCTCAAGCACATACGAGATTGAATATTGCCTCAAAATTGATTACATTTGCAAAGTATACTTTCATGAGGGATAAAAATAAATTTTTAATCAAGTTAGTAACCAATAATTATTACAATTCCATTATTTCTCGTGCCTATTGTAGATGACATACTAGTAAATAGTAGGAAATATATATGGAGTCCATAAGCCTGCCTTTAGTTAGCATTGGAGTTCCTGTATTTAATGGAGAGAAAAGCCTTTTTTATGCTTTAAACTCACTCCTTGAGCAGGACTACCCGAATATTGAGATCATAATTTCAGACAATGGCTCGACAGACACCACACCAGAGATTTGCAGAAAATTTGCACAAAAAGATGCCAGGGTGAAATATTATCGGTCAGAGAAAAATCTCGGGAGCATCTGGAACTTCAACAGGGTTTTCGAGATTTCAATTGGGAAATACTTTATGTGGGCCGCTCATGATGATCTACGGGAACCCACCTTTATTAGCGAGTGCGTCAAGAAAATGGAGCAATGTCCAGATGCTGTGCTCTGTCAAACCTACACGGCAGTATTTCGAGAGGGACGCGAGGAGGTCATGTATGTCGCTCATTTGGACAGTTTTGAACATATACCCGGATTGGTGGAGCGGTATTGGGAAACATTGAATCGTTTTCCGGCGACAGCCATCTATGGTCTCTATCGTTCTTCTGCTATACGCAAGACACATATTCTCACAAAAAGCATCGCAACTGATCTGGCATTCATTCAGGAATTCTCCATCTATGGCAAATTTATTCAAGTTCCGAAGGTGCTTTTCAAGTACATTGGCCGAAAGAAATGGAATACTATACATGATGATTATCGCGTTTTTTTTGGGATCAACAAAAAACCGTGGTGGTATCTGCCTTTTGTTGTCTTATTTTTCAACCACTGGAAGCGGGTAAGTCACGCATCAATTCCATTTTTAATTAAGCTTCGCTTGCAGGGACTGTTGATTGAATATGAAATCCGTCATGTGATTTTAATGGTTTTTATTAAGGTGACGGGATCATTTTGTCCGGATAGATTGAAGGAGAAGATAGGATGTGCGATTTACTGGAGGTGGATGCATAATCCTAATGTGAAGGTCGAATCTGAGGATCTGTATTTGGATAGAGTTATAAAGCCAATGCTGGGTTGGTGGGAATGAAGGATTAATGAAACAAACTTATATTTAACTGGTCAAAAAACCGGTTTAACTCCACCCTTCTGTTTATTTAATCAATCTCAGATAGTCATCACTGAATTAGACAATATTTTCGAATAGTTAAAAGGTTGAGGAGATCGTAAGACAAATAAGCAACTAGATTTATTACGCAGATCCTGACAAGAGTCGTGACCATGAAAATGACCTGATAAAACACCATCATACATTTCCATTTAGACCATTTCACTGATATCATTTCTTCTTATCTGTAAAATTTGCAATAAATTTTTCGATATTTGATGATTGCAAAATATGGGAATTTACCCTTACATCATCTATTGACCAGTTCCACCATTGAATTTCCTTTAAGGATTTTATTTGTTTTTCTGTAAAACGATACTTAATATGACGTGCGGGAGTTCCCCCTACAATTTCATAATCTCCAACATTTTTTGTGACGACTGAACCGGCAGCAATTACCGCCCCATCTCCTATGAACACACCGGGCAGAATTATCACACCATAACCAATCCAGACATCATTCCCTATTTTCACATCTCCTTTTATAGAATAATTATCAGGGTTACGCTCGATCCCCTCAATAAAATAATCTAGAGGATATGTTGTAATGAAATCAGTTCGATGGTTTCCATCAATCATAATCATTACATTTCCCGCAATTGAACAAAATTTTCCTATAGTGAGCCTATATCGATTGGAAGAGTTTAAAATCTGTGGACGACCATATGTATATTCACCGATTTTGATATGGTCACTTTTAAAATAATTTTGGGTAAATATCCCTTTATCAACGTCCTCTCTGAGGATATTAACCAATCTATTACATAAATTTTTTAAGGTTCTCACAAACATAGTTTACACCCTTTTGTGTCATATTCATACCGCACGGCAGGTTCACTCCATACTGTGAAACCCGGTACGACACCAAATTCCGTTGCGGTGCTGTGAAGGATTCGGGGAGTGTAGCGTATGCCGGTTCCGAACTCAGCGGGTAAAAGAACGGTCGCAGATCAATATTTATCGCTTTAAATCTGCGAATAACTTCCTCCTTTTCCAGCCCAAATTTCGGATCGAAAATCGCCGTCACCATCCAGTAGGAGTTTTTTGTCCCGGGAGCCTCATAATTCAGCGTGATTCCCTCAACCGGTTGCAGGTTCTGCCGGTACCAAGAAAAGATCTGCCGTTTCTTATCAACAAGTTCCTCAATGCGTTCCAGCTGTGCAAGACCAAGGGCTGCCTGCATGCTGCTCATCTTGTATTTGTACCCGACTTCCGCATTCCAGAACATTTTTTCGCCGGGGGCTCTCCCATGATCGCGAAGGGCAAGACAACGCTCATACAGATCCTTCTTATCCGTGACAAGCATCCCGCCTTCACCGGTTGTCATCGTCTTCGATCCATGGAAACTGAACACTCCGGTATCCCCGAAACTACCGGAGCGTTTCCCGTGGTATTCTGAACCGATGGCTTCTGCTGCATCTTCTATAATTGCAATCCCATGATCGTTTGCGATGTCCCGAATTGCATCCATCTCCGGCATATTTCCATACAAGTCAACGGGGATAACCGCTTTTGTCCGGGGGGTTATACATTCCTGAAATGCGTCTGAAGAAATACACCAGGTCCTTTCATCACAGTCTGCGAAGACCGGCGAGGCGCCGACATAGGTAATTGGTGCCGCAGTCGCAATCCAAGTAAGGTCAGGGACTATCACCTCATCTCCTTTTCCAATTCCCAATGAAAGAAGTGACAGGTGGATTGCAGACGTGCAGGACGGCAGTGCCATCGCATATTTTGTGCCGACATACTTCGAAAACGCCTTTTCGAACCGTTCATGATACATATTGGCGTTTTCGTACCATGCGTGAGCTGCCGCATCGGCAACATAATCGATCTCTTTCTGGGTGATCCATGGACCCGCGACAGGGATGTGTACCATTTTCGTCAATCCTTGACACATTTTAGGTAGCCATCAGGAGCTACGGTAATCAGGAGTTTATTCTCGATATCCTTATCGATGACAAAACGGTCGTTCTTTTTAAGGAACTCCCAGACAGCAGTTTTCGGATTGTTTCCTTTGCCCCAGGGACGATCCGGGAAAAAATCTTCAGGCAAATCCTCAACAATTGTGTCGAAAACAACTAGGTAACTTCCTTTGGATACCAAAGGGGAATACAATTCCAGTTCCTTTACCACATGATCATGAGTGTGGAGGGAATCAAGCACGACAAGAATTTTTTTCTTATTTTTGGCAAATGCATAAACCTTTTTTGCAATTCCCGGATCTGTTGATGATCCCTCGAGCATGGTAATGCGTTTAAACATCGGATGTTTTTCAATTTCCACCCGGTTATGTTCCCGGATATCGATATCAATACCTAAAACCTGTCCGTTTCCCCCAAGTAATTCCATCATGGTGGAATAAAAGATCAAGGATCCTCCATGCGCGATGCCGGTTTCAATGATCAAATCCGGTTTAAGCTGCCAGATTAATTCCTGCATCGCGATAATATCTTGGGGAAACTGAATAATGGGACGTCCTAGCCACTTAAAATGATACGAATATTCATGCTTTGAAGATACTAGAAACCATTTTTTCGATAGGTCAATAAGTTCTTTATCATCGCTCATTTTTTGAACAATCATTTTATTTTTTTCATCGAATTCAGTTGGATTCATTAGTTATCACTCTTTTCAATTTTTTTGATCGTTATATGAACTTCGTATTTTTCATCGTTATCTATAAACCAAGCCCCGGGATATGGAGGGAAATTTCTAGCTCTTATTATATTTAGAAGATCTCTAGCCTTGTAGTTTCTATCTAAATCAACTTTTGATGCATTTTCTAGTTCACTCGAATTGTGATACGATCCTTGATCTGGGTCTTGTCCGTTTTTAGGTATTTTGCCTTGTTTTATCTCAGGGAATTTTTCAATGAATAACTTAATCAATTCATTTTGAGCTTTATGATACAGTGACTCTCCTGTGTCTTCCCAAGATTTTACTATAATGGACTGAAATGCGATATCCCCGGAATCCACCCCACGATTAATAAAATGAATTGTCACCCCAAATGGTGAATCTTCTAACAAGGTCCAAAAATTTGCATGTTTGCCCCTGTCATATGGTAAAAAACTATTATGAAAATTCAGACATCCAATTTTTGGAAGAGATATCAATTCCTCTTTTAGTATATAGGGCCACCATGCCAAAATTATTAAATCAAGATTCAGTTTCTTCAATTCATTTAACGATTTTTCGTTATAGACATCATTGCTGTAAAAGATTCGATCTCTGGAAATTTTTGAAGACTGAATTATATTTAAATTTATGATGGGATTTTCATTAGAATCTAGCACTAAGCAGCTCAGGGATTCATCGTTTTGACCAAAAAATTTAGCGATTTCACCACCCACATATTTCGATGCAAACAAGCCAAAATTCATTAATTGATACCCCCAGACAATTGGTAGTTATAATCTTTATAAGAGATTATAGAAGTTTTAAGGGGCCATTGTATCCCAAAATTAGGATCATCCCAACGAACTCCCGTTGCACATTCCGGGTGGAAAAACTCCGTCATCTGATAATAGACCATCGTATCCTCTTCTAAAGTCTGAAACCCGTGTGCACATCCTTTTGGAATATATATCATTTTAAAATTATTATCTCTTAACTCTGTTGCAACCCATTGGCAGCAGGTCGACGAATCTTTTCGCAGATCAACTATCACATCATAGATCGACCCCTTAGTGCAGGAAACAATCTTTGCCTCTTCAAATGGTGACGCCTGGTAATGCATCCCCCGTAGGGTCCCCTTTTTTTTGTTATAGGAAATATTGCACTGGACAATCTCTGTTTCAAGTCCGTAGTTCTGGAATTCTTCTTTACAAAATGACCGTGCAAAAAATCCCCGTTCATCGGTGAGAAATTCCGGCTCGATGACAAACACACCTTTGATCTTGGTCTCGGTAAAGATCATGCATCGATCACCCGTACTTCCGGAATTGGAATAATAAATTTTCCGCCCCATTCACGGGCAAATGAGAGTTGTTCCATGATCTCTTTCCTGATATTCCACGGCAGGATAAGAATATAATCAGGTTTGTCGTGCCGAATCTGGTCCGGTTGCTTGATAGGAATGTGCGTGCCCGGCAGGAATAAATTCTGCTTGTGGGGATTTACATCCACGGTGTAATCGAGGAAATCTGTCCTGATCCCACAGTAATTCAGGAGGGTATTACCCTTGGCAGGTGCACCATAACCCACAATGGTTTTCCCCTCATTTTTCGCGGCGATGAGACACTGAAGCAAGGCTCGCTTTGTTGCCTCGACATTCATACGGAATTTTTCATAGGTTGTGGGATCGAGTAAACCAGCTTGTTTCTCTTTGTCCAGCAGTTCTGCAACGCAGGGCGATATTTCATTTGTCGGATCTCCCATGTGTTTGGCGTAAATACGCAGGGAACCGCCATGTGTGGAAAGTTCATCGACATCAAAAATTTCGAGGTGATGCGCATTGAAGAGATACCGTACCGCATGCAGTGAAAGATATGAGTAATGTTCCTGGTAGATAGTATCGAACTGGTTGTTCGCCATAAGCTGGAGAAGATGGGGGAATTCCATCGTGATAACGCCATGGGGTTTCAGGGCAATACGTAACCCTTCGGCAAAATCATTCAGGTTGGGATTGTGAGCAAGGACATTGTTACCGATGATAAGATCAGCCAGACAATTCCGGGAAACCATCTCATTTGCATAACCGGTATTAAAGAATGTGATATCGGTAGGGATACCTTTCCCTATGGCGATCTCTGCCGTATTTTTTGCGGGCTCCACGCCTCTTACTGGAATGCAGTGAGCTTTGAAATACTGGAGAAGATATCCGTCGTTGCTTGCAATCTCCATCACAGATGAATCGCGGGTATATCCGAATCTCTTCACCATCATTTTTACATAAGCCTTGCAATGCGCCAGCCAGCTCGATGAATACGAAGAAAAATACGCATAGTCGGATGAAAAGATTTGTTCGGGGGCCTCAAACACATCCAGCTGGACGAGCGAACAATGTGGGCAGAAATAGATCTCAAGGGGAAAATACGGTTCCATTACATGAATGTTCTTTTCTGATAGATACCCGTTTGACAAGGGAGAATTCCCCAGATCTAAAAACGGTTTTTGCAGCGGTGACCCGCAGGATCGACAGAATTCCATTATTCACACCTTTTTTTGAAGATTCATATATTCATCAATATGGGCACACCGGTTGCTGAAAACCGCTTCTGTGGATAAGCCCTCCACCCCATATTCGTCAAGCGTAAAACGGATCATCGTATCGATATCCAGAACCGGATGCCAGCCAAGCTGATGGATGGCCTTGGAGATATCAAGGCTCAGGAACCCTGCTTCATGGAAATTCTCATGTAGATCCGGAATTTTCATCTCCCCGCGTTTGCCCTGTTTAATAAATCTCCGGATCAGATCCTCCACAGTCAGGTTGTTTCGGTACAGTGGCCCGAAATTCCAGGCACCGCTGAATGAATGTCCTTTGGTAAGCATCTTTGCGCCTAACTGAAGGTACCCGTAAAGAGGTTCAAGAACATGTTGCCAGGGTCTGACGGCCTGAGGATTTCTGATTTCAAGGGGTTTTCGTTCTCCAAGTGATCGCATGAAATCAGGAATAATGCGGTCTTTCGACCAATCCCCCCCGCCGATCACATTCCCGGCTCGTACTGAAGACAGTACCGGAGTACCTTCTTTGGAAAAAAAAGACCGAATATAAGAAGAGATGACAATTTCTGCCGCCCCCTTTGAAGCACTATAAGGATCATGCCCGCCGAGAGGATCGGTCTCCCGGTACCCATAGATCCATTCCCGGTTCTCATAACATTTATCACTGGTTATCATCACCCCGGCTTGAACTGAGGGCGTGTGACGAATGGCTTCCAGAATATTTGCCGTGCCCTGTGTATTGATTTCAAATGTTTCTCGAGGGAAAGCATAAGAGTCATGTACTAATGGCTGGGCCGCGAGATGGAACACCATATCGGGATTGGTTGCAGAAAAAATTTCCTGAATTTTATCGTACTGACGAATATCGCAGGTATGATGAGTTATAACAGAGTCCAGTCCACAAAGACAATAATTATCCTGGGATGTTTTTGGATCCAAACCTATACCGGTGACCTTCACTCCAAGTTTGTGAAGCCAAAGTGCAAGCCAGGATCCTTTAAACCCGGTATCCCCGGTGACAAGAACCTGCCTGCCATTATAGGCATCTGAAAGGTCCATGAAACTTATTCACCAGGTTTTCCAGAACGCTTCATTGGTATCCCATAGCCGGTTCAGGTATTCCATATCCCGGATAGTATCCATACACGCCCATTTCCCGGGATGTTTATATACCATCAGTTCTCCCTCTGCAGCAAGTTCCTCAAGAGGGCCCGCCTCCAGATCGCACGACCCATCCGCAGTCAGGTAATTGAAAAAAGCGCGGTTGAATACATAAAATCCCCCGCTTACATAATGATCGGATCTTGAGGGTTTTTCCCTGAAATGTTCAACGCGATTGCCACTGATTTGTAATTCACCAAACTGGGATGCCGGTGACACGCCGGTCACCGTTGCCATCTTTCCGTGTGATCGGTGGAATTCGAGGAGTTTGTCGAGATCAATATCTGCAACCCCGTCCCCATAGGTTACCAGGACTTCATCACCCGTGAGATATTTTTCAACACGCTTCAATCGGCCCCCTTTTAAGGTATTCTCACCGGTATCAACAAGGGTAATAGTCCAGTCTTCAGCATCCTGAGACTCTCCGGGAAGAAATGAAACAGAATGATGCTCCCCAAGTTGTATACATACATCCTGATTCATCAGATGGTAATGATAGAAATATTCTTTAATCATATCTCCTTTGTACCCAAGTGGCAAAATAAAATTGGTGTGTCCAAATCGGGCAAAAATTTTCATGATATGCCAGAGGAGGGGTTTTCCTCCGATTGGAACCATGGGTTTGGGTCGATATTCAGTTTCTTCACGTAACCGGGTTCCGAGTCCTCCGCAGAGAATGATTGTTTGCATTATTTACACCTCCTAAGTGCTTTTCTTTTTACATAGGCCCGTTTAACTCCCATTTCAATAGGGGACGAACCGGACCTGGCACCGGTCCAGCATAACAGGTGGGTCGAGTTTGAACTCCCTCTATAGGTTCGTGTATAATAAAAAATAGGAGATCCTGTTCAAAGAAATGCGTATGGAGCGGAGCAGCATTTACCACTGCAACCCCAATATGAAAAGTACCTGTATTAAACAGATTGCCGGGGATACTGCATTTTGAGTGATAAATTCCCCGTTTTTTCTTAAGTATACTGTCTGGATCAATATCTGAATCAAGGGTTACAAAAACATACTGTCCGTAGGCATCTTTAATATGGAGATTTGGATAGACACGCATGTCATCCTCCATCAATTCATATTCGATCTCGATACAGAACGGTTCATTAATCGGAATGTCGATGGTGGGAATCCCATGGGAATTAACAATACGTGCCGAATGAAGAACTGCTTTTTTATCACCCGGTCGATGATCCTTATAGATTACTTCCCCATGGCTAACCTGACCGGAATTCAAATAAGCATTAATAACCTGTTCAACAAATCCCGATGTTTTGATTTGCCCCTGTTCAAGAAGGATTCCGGTTTTACAGAGTGATGATATCATCGACATATTGTGGCTGACAAAAAGAACAGTTCGTCCTTCACCTTTACTAATTTGCTCCATCTTTCCAAGACATTTTTTCTGGAAGGCAACGTCCCCAACAGCTAGTACCTCATCAACAACCAGAATTTCCGGTTCAAGGAAGGCCGCAACTGAAAATCCCAGTCTAACCTGCATCCCACTGGAGTACCGTTTCACGGGGGTATCCAGAAATTTTCCCACACCGGAGAACTTCACGATCTCATCCAGTTTGGCATCGATCTCCTTTTGCTTCATCCCAAGGATAGAACCGGATAAATAGATGTTTTCCCGGCCACTCAGTTCCGGATGAAATCCGGTTCCCACTTCTAGCAGAGCACCGACCCGGCCGTGAAGTTCAACGGTACCCTCGGTCGGTGTAGTAATCCGAGAAAGGACCTTCAGAAGAGTACTTTTCCCGGCCCCGTTCCGCCCGATAATACCAACAACTTCGCCCCGCTCTACATCGAACGACACATCCTTCAGTGCCCAGAATCCTTCATTCGGGTGAGCTGGGTTGGATCGTTTGAATGGAGCCTTCACCGAATTGACAATCGCATCGCGAAGGGTGCTGTACGGCTCTTGCGGTCCGCCGAGATTGTATCTCTTACCAATGTGGCTGACGCGGAGAGCAATTTTTTCTGTCATTGTGTTCCTTCACGCTATGGATAAAAATCAAACAATATCCGCATAATATTGCTCCATCCTCCGGAAATAAAACATCCCGAAAATCAGCAGCACAATAACCATCCCCACCGACACGAGCACCATTGCGCTTGGCGTACCGGTACCCAAAAGCGCCCAGCGGAACCCTTCGATCACACCCGCCATCGGATTAAGACCATACCAGACCCGCATCGAGTCCGGTACAAGACTTGCTGCATAGACAACCGGCGATGCAAACATCCAGATCTGGATCAGGAAGGGAACCGTGTATTGGAAATCCCGGTACTTAACGTTAAGCGCCGAAAGCCAGAGCCCGACCCCAAGGGCCGTTGCAAGTGCAAGCAGGAGAAAAACCGGCAGGAACAGGATGTTCAGCGTCGGTACAAAGCCGTAGTAGATCATCATCGCGATGAGGACAATAAATGAAACCGCAAAGTCCACGAGCGGGGAAATAATACTTGAGAGCGGCATAATCAGGCGCGGGAAGTACACCTTGGTCAGGATGTTTGAATTGGTGACCATGCTTGTCGTGGATCGGGTCAACCCTTCTGCAAAAAGTGTCCAGGGAAGCAGCGCCGACAGCACAAAAAGGGGATATGGCACGCCATCGGACGGGATCTTTGCAAGCCCACCGAAAAAGACCGTGAAGATGACCATGGTCAGGACAGGCTGGAGAACAGCCCATACAATTCCAAGACCGGTCTGTTTGTACCGGAGTTTAATATCGCGCAGCGTAAATGCGGTGACCAGTTCACGGTATGCCCAGAGTTCATGCAGGTCTACCGGCACCCATTTTCGGGGCGGGTGGATGATAAGAGTGGGCAC
>Ga0268360_1000738_pt1 | contig 44919 bp, 44 predicted proteins | sample BioMet11_FD_192465 | JGI IMG/M metagenome (GOLD analysis project Ga0268360, IMG submission 192465) | Sewage microbial communities from Oakland, California, United States - Biofuel 11 (Illumina Assembly) | ecosystem: Engineered > Wastewater > Sewage > Unclassified | place: USA: California... | reverse complement strand
AAGAATACAGTTCAGGTTTTTTTGATGCAAAAAAACAAGCAGATGGTAAAGAAGAAGCAGATCCTTATTTAATAGGTTATTGCATAGTACATCAATGTGTGCTAATTACAAATGAAAGCAAGATAAAGCCAAACAAAATTCCTGCCGTTTCAAAAAAGAATGGAGTAACTTGTATTGATATCAATGACTTCTTAATTGAACGAGGATTACGCATGGAAAGAAAAAAATAACCGCCTGTGCATAATTGAGAAAACTGCCCCGCCAGTTGATCTGACGGGGAGCGCCTGAATTCCTTAAAGTTTTAATTGCCTGCTTAAGTACGTTGAGTACAGATTAGTTACAAAACCACTTATCCACTACGCGATCAATCTCTTTCTTTGCTTCGGATAAATTAGCTTCTAATTTCTGCGGATTAGCCGTGCTGGCTCCGATCACTTCCACTTCATTGAATCCTGCAAATCCGAAATTGATTTTTGTCAAAAATTTCAAAGTATTCCAATTCGGATAATCGGTAGTAACTTTATCATCGGTATAATTGCCGCCGCTGGTATAAATGCTCAGCGCTTTTTTATCCGTAAGCATACCAAAAGGACCCTTGTCGCCATAATCAAAGGCTTTTCCTCTCTGCAATACCGAATCTAACCATGTTTTGACTATTCCCGGAATACCAAAATTATGCATCGGATGTGCCAACACCACGATGTCGGCTTTCAGCATCTGTTCGCACATTTTATCCATAGGAGCAATGGCTTTTTGCTGGGAAGCGGTAAGTTCCTTTCCGTTATAATTGCGGCTGTAATAAGCGCTCATGGCTTCGTAACCGAAAAAATCCGGAGGAGTTTCTATCAGATTAAGATGCTCGATTTCTGCGTTTTTTACCTTGGCTAAAAAATAATCAAGCAGTTTTTTGGTATTTGAATATTCGCCCGAAGGCAAATAGCTAACGACTAAGACTTTTTTGTTCATAACTATAGATTTTAGGATGATTTATAGAAATAACAAAAAAATCATGTGTTTGTTTAACGGAGTTTAGTTTGTTTCAATAATTTTTAAAAGTTCGTCGAGCTTGGGCGTGAGTATGATTTCGGTACGGCGGTTTTTGGCGCGGGCTTCCGGGGTATTTCCGGTTTCGACCGGCAAATATTCGCTTCTTCCCGAAGCGCTTAAGCGTTTGGGATCAATCTTGTCATTTTCCAGAATAATCTTTACAATAGCCGTGGCTCGCATCACACTCAGATCCCAGTTGTCTTTAAGCTGTCCGGCGCCGGTGTAAGGCACATTATCGGTATGTCCTTCGATCAAAACATTGATGTCGGTATTATTTTCGAGCACCTTAGCCAATTTCTTCAGGGCATCGGCGCCTTCTTTCGATACATCATATTTACCCGAAGCAAACAATAACTTTTCCTCCAGCGAAACGTACACTTTGCCGTTTTTCCGCTGAACGGTCAAGCCTTTTCCTTCGAATCCAAGCAAGGCATCGGCCACTTTTTTCTTCAGATTATTCATTATGGAATCCTGGCGGTTGAGTATGGACTGAAGTTCGGTTAGTTTCTGTTGTTTTTGCTGTAATTCGCCGCTTAGTTTGTCCAAGTTTTCCTTTTTCTGCCTAAGTTCCTGTTCCAGCTTTTTCAGTTCATCTTCTTTTTTGAAAAGATTTTCCTGTGTGGTCTGTAGCTCGGCAAGTATCTGTTTCGATTCCGATTTATCGCCCGAATTCAGTTCCCGGTTTTTGGCGGATAATAGTTCGCAGGTCTGGCTAAGCTGAGTGTAATCGCTCTTTATTTTCCGCAACGATTCTCCCATTGTGGTGGTGTCGTTGATCAGAAGCTGAATTTTGTTCGTCAGTTTGGCCAGTTCGGTCGTTTGCTGGTCGTTTTTTAAGGTCAAATCTTCGTTGTGCCGTTTAAGTTCCGATTGTTCATCGAGACATTTCTTCTGCAAATCTTTCAGTTGATTAGCCGGCACGCATGAAAAGAGACTTAACATCAGTGCCATAAAAACGATAAAATGAATACGGGCAGTTTTCATAAAATGAGTATTAGATACGAATGAATTAACTTCATCCAAAACGCAGGAATACGCTTTTTTATTGCCGAATAGTCATCCGCCAACAGTTAAAAATCAATAAACCAATCCTGTTTGTAAATTATTGATGACTTTTTTATCTGAATTATTAATATGTCTGAATTTAGAAAATATTGTCAGTCTTTTCGGGACGAGACACAATCTGTTATCCCGTCTTACTTATTTTTAGTAATCGTTCGTAATCGACAATTTCAATTTTTTTTCCGCCTACCTTTATGATCCCGTCCGACCCGAAATTATGCAATGTATTGGTAACATTTTCCTTGGAACATCCTGCAAATTCAGCGATTTCCTGACGCGACAAGGATAAAATAAAGTCGTTGTTTTCGTAAATATTTTTCGACAGATAAATCAATATATCCGCAATCCGGCCATTGACTTGCTTGTGGGCTAAACTGATAAAACTGAATATAGAGTTTCTGAACATTTCCGTTGACATTTTCAGAATATTGAGCATAAATATTTGATTGTTAAATGCAAGCATTTTTAGATTATTCAGGTCAATCAAGCAGCCATTGCATTCTTCGATGGCTACAATTGAAAAAATATTGACATTTTCATTCAGAATATTCGCTAATCCTAATAAAGTCGGGGCCTTTGATATGGTAAGTATCAGATTTTTTCCGTTAACATCTTCAAAATTAAACTTAACAATCCCTTTTCGTAAATAAACCAAGTAATCGCTTTTCATGCCCTGTTTCAAAATCACTTCACCCTTTTTATAATTCTGCTGAACCGTGCTCTGAAACAAAATATCAAAATCAGACTGACTAATAGATTGGTTACAGGTAGTTTTGAAAAGACATTCTCTACAATCTGCTTCTATTTCATTTTGTACCATCCTCATTAGATTTTAATACCTCAAAAGTAAAGAATTTATTTGGTTTAAAAAGTGTAATATTATACTTTTTTTGTTAAATTCTTCCATCTTAAAACGTGTATTATCCGAGCCATTACTTTAGCTTATTGGAATTTAGTTGAAATATCTTTGCCGCATCATTTGATTTAAAAATATGGATATTCAAAAAATTACAATTATAGGCGGTTTCGGAAAAGACGGAGAACGCGAAAAAGTTGATCGTTTTGAACTAAAAATGGGCGATATTATCAGTATCGTTGGCCCCACAGGTTGCGGAAAAACTACACTGATCAACGATGTAGAACTGTTTGCCAATTGCAATACTCCGTCAGGAAGACAAGTGCTGATTGATGACAAACCTATTCCCGAAGATTTCTCCTTCGACCCTAAAAAACATCCGATTGCGCTTATTTCGCAGCATACCAATTTTCTTTCCGATTTACCGGTAGGCGAATTTCTCAAGATCCATGCTATGGTTCGTGGTGCCGAAGATATTGAACTTATTATTGCCGAAACCCTCGATTTTGCCAATCAATTGACCGGCGAAGCCATCATCAGGGAAACAGCAATGACCGAATTATCCGGCGGACAAACCCGTTCATTATTAATTGCCGATGCTGTGATTATCGGGAATTCGCCCATCATTTTACTGGATGAAATAGAAAATGCCGGGATTAATCGCACAAAAGCATTGGAATTATTAAAAAACTACAAAAAGATATTTGTCTTTGTTACTCATGATCCTTCCATTGCCTTACTTTCCGATTTCAGAATTATTATGAAAACCGGGGCTATGCAAAAATTGATCTGCACCAATCCTCAGGAACGCCTCGCAGCAAATGAACTACGTAAAATGGATGACATCTTTTTGCATTTCCGTTCGCTCATACGTGAAGGCGAAGAAATTTCGGAAGTCGTTTTAAGAGAGAGTATTCAAAAATTAATTGAAGAAAAATGAAACTAATAGTATTTGCAGGTCCACCGACTTGTGGAAAAACAACCGTTATCCGGCAGGTTATCCGCCGGATGCTGAAAAAAAATTATAAACCAGCATTCATTAAAATTGATGTTTTGTTTGCTGATGAAGACATTAACATACACAATGAGTTTGGTATTCCTACCAAAAAAGTCTATTCGGGCGAACTATGCCCCGATCATTGCAATGTGGTCGTACTTGATGATGCGGTAGAATGGGCACAAAACACCGGTAGTGATTATTTATTTGTTGAAACAGCCGGATTGTGTTTGCGATGTTCGCCATATGTCGAGAATTCTTTAGGAATTGTTGTTCTGGAGGCCACCAGCGGAATGAATTTACCTCGAAAAATTGGTCCTATGCTTACCCTGGCCGATATTGCCGTGATCACAAAAATTGATTTGATTTCGCAAGCTGAACGCGAAGTTTTCCGTTATAGGGTGCTGGAATCTGCAAAGGACATTACAGTTCTGGAAAGCAATGCTCTTTACGGGATTGGTATAGATCCGATTGTAAAACAAATTGAAAGAACCCAATCGGTGGAACTCCCAATGTTTTTACGCGGAAATCCTCCGGTGGGGACATGCACTATTTGCGTAGGCAAAAAGGAAATTGGTGCAAAAAATCATTTTGGGGTACTTCGCACCATGGAACATGAACTTTTTTATGTGGGTGAATAATGAAACGACTTGTTTATTTTGATAATGCAGCTACAACATGCCTCGATGAACGGGTTTTAGCCACGATGCTACCTTATTTTAATATGGATTATGGAAATGCTTCGAGTTTACATTCTTTAGGTGCTTCAGCCCACGATGCTATTGAAAAATCGAGGGCGCAGATAGCCTGTTTACTTCATTGCCAGCCCGATGAAATCGTTTTTACGGCAAGTGGTACAGAAGCTAATAATTTTGCCCTTAAAGGAATAGCTTTTGCAAATCGTGAGAAGGGAAATCATATTATTATCTCGTCCATAGAGCACGATTGTGTTTTAAATGCCTGCAAATGGCTCGAAACTCAGGGATTTGTAGTTACCCGTTTGCCAGTGGATAAGCATGGCTTTGTGGATTTGGATTTTTTGAGACAATGCATCAATCCCAAAACTATTTTAGTTTCCGTGATGCACGTTAACAACGAAATTGGCACCATTCAGCCCATATCTGAAATCGCTGAAATTTGCAGGGAACGAAATGTTCTTTTTCATTCCGATGCCTGCCAGTCGTTTGGGAAAATTCTTATCGATATTAAAAATATTGATTTACTGACGATAAATTCCCATAAGATTTATGGTCCTAAAGGAGTAGGAGCGTTGGTAATTAAAAAAGGAACGAAGATTACACCGCTGTTGCATGGCGGAGGTCAGGAATTTGGTTTGCGTTCGTCCACCGAAAATATACCGGGAATTATAGGTTTTGCCAAAGCAGCGGAATTATGCTTTTCGGAAATGGAAAATGAAAACAAGCGGATTTCTGCATTACAGCAAAAAATTATTTCAGGCTTAGCCAATAATGTCGATGGAATTTATTTTAATGGAGATTTGAAAAAGCGACTGCCTCACAACATCAATTTTTGTATCAGCAATCTGGAAGGCGAAAGTATCCGGCTGTTGCTATTGCTCGACGAGGCGAGGATTGCCGTTTCTTCCGGTTCGGCATGTTCGTCCAACAGCGAGAATGCTGCATCGCATGTCCTTCAGGCTTTAGGGTTGAATCCCTTTGAAGCACGTGGCTCCGTCCGTTTAAGCTTAGGCAGATTTAACACCGAAGCTGAAGCGGATATTTTTTTAGAAACATTGATAGATAAAATTAAAAAACTAAACTCAATATTTTCAGTCGTATGAATAAAGAAGTAATGTCAAAAACAGATGAAATTCTTGAATTGTTACCGCAATTAGATTGCGGTGCATGCGGGTATAAATCGTGCGCATTGTTTGCCGGATTTGTTGAACACAACCCCGACGAATTGAAACGTTGCATTCATTTGAATGGGAAAACTCCGAAACTGCAAAATGTCATTGGTTGTCAGGGATGCTCCACAATAAAGATGGGCGAAAAATTAGGTTGGAAGGATAATTTAAAACGCGATTTTGATTTTATTTTGGACTGTTTTGAAAATGAACCAGGACCCAAAGAGACTATTTTACCTTATAATCCGGCATTGGTTAAAGATTTGGAAGTTAAAAAAGGAGATATCCTGATTGGTCGTCCGATGGGCATGTCGTGTGGTTGTCCGATTACTCATTGTGGCATTGTAACTGATGCTGATCCGAGAAATGGCGTTATTCACTGGTGCGTAACTGGCCCTTTAAAACCACGTAGCGAAGGCTTTAAGGATTTGGGTTATTATGTGTCGCAGGCTTACGAAGGAGTGATAAAAGAATCTAAAGTCCCGGTTCAACTTGGAATGCGGTATTGGTTTTTGCCGCGTCGTTGTATGCTACAATGGCGGCACAGCGGATTGGTAAATGCCATTACCCGGATGAAAGACGGAAATTTGAAAGTTAGAGTTGAAGGTTTGCTCATTGGTTAAAGAGTGATTTTTAAATAAAATACTCATGCGTAAGAACCATTGACTCTGTTTCCTGCTTTGTAATGTCATTATCTTAAGGTGTTTTACGTAAATTTTGATGTGCTAAGCGTTTGGTAATGAAATTTTGCGTAGCTTTGATTGCCTCGTTTTAATATAAAAACAGGCAATTATTCTGACATGACCATTGATCTCCAAAATAAAGAATTTCAGCATGCTTACCACTTAATTGAGAATACTAACCAATCGTTTTTCCTTACCGGTAAAGCGGGAACTGGCAAATCAACGTTTCTGAAACATGTTGTCGAAACGGTTAATAAAAATTTCGTTGTCGTAGCGCCAACGGGCATAGCCGCTATTAATGTGCATGGTGTTACTATACATTCTTTCTTCCAGTTTCCGCTCCGGCCATTATTACCGGATGACGATGGCATCAAGATATTCACAAAAAATTCTTCCAAAAGGAGGATTATCAAAGCCATGGATACACTGCTGGTGGATGAGGTTTCGATGGTTAGAGCCGATTTAATTGATGGCATTGATTATTCGCTTCGGCACAATGGGGGAGACCCCAAACTTCCTTTTGGCGGAAAACAAATAATTTTTATAGGCGATATTTTTCAACTGGAACCGGTTACCTTAAAAAGAACCGGCGAATTGGATATTATTAACGAATTTTATAATAGTCCGTATTTTTTCGACGCATTGGTGTTTAAAAATACTGGAATCACTACCGTAGAGTTTCTTAATGTTTACCGTCAATCAAATAAGCAATTTATTGATCTGTTGGATAAAATACGAAGAAATACAGCATCCAATGCTGATATTGAGATCATTAACCAACGTTGTTTTCCTGTTGCCGAAATTGAAAAACAGGACTATGCCATTACTCTTACCACACGCAACGATAATGCCGAGCGGGTAAATCAGTTCCGGTTAAATGAATTGCCTGTCCAAAAATTTTTCTACCATGCCCTGATTGACGGTGAGTTTGATGAGGGAAAATATCCTACCGAATCAGCCCTCAAATTAAAGACAGGCGCTCAGGTAATTTTTATCCAAAACGATATGGAACGGCGTTGGGTGAACGGTACCATCGGTTATGTTGATGAACTGACCGAAACTTCTGTTAAAGTTAAACTGGATAACGGGAATATTTACGAAGTGAAAAAAGCAACTTGGGAAAATATTCATTATCGCTACAACAAAACGAAACAAAGTATTGAACAAGAGACTGTCGGAACTTTTATACAATATCCTTTAAAACTCGCTTGGGCTATCACTATCCACAAAAGCCAGGGATTAACGTTCGACCGGATTGTGATTGATTTTGGTACAGGCGCCTTTGCCGGAGGGCAGGCTTATGTCGCACTAAGCCGGGTAACAAGCTTTGAAGGGTTGTTTCTTAAAAAAAAACTCAGCCCGAACGACATTTATGTGGATGAAGAAATACTCAGATTTTCTAAAACATTCAATGATGAGAAAAAATTATCAGCGGATGCGTTGAATTCCGATTAATAATCATAACATTGAATATGTGGCAAATAACTTCCACACCCTGATTTAGAAGACAAGGCGGAGAATGATATTTAAGATTGTATTATTATGCTGTTTCTAAACCGGATTTAGAACGGTAAATCATCTTCTGGTACCGGATGATTTTCAGCATATTGCATATTTTCCTCTTCGTGTGGAGACGACATGTCTCCTTGGGTATGTTCGCGACCACTGCCAAGCAAAAGAATATTATCGGCAATAATTTCAGTAGTATAGCGCTTTTTACCCTCTTTATCTTCCCACGTACGGGTGCGTATTTTGCCTTCAAGATAGACTTGTTTACCTTTTACAAGAAATTTTTCGGCAATTTCAGCCAAGCCTCGCCAAAGGACGATGTTGTGCCATTCTGTTTGTACTGTTTTATTTCCGTCCTTATTTTTATAAGTTTCGGATGTAGCCAATGAAAAGGTTGCTTTTTTCACACCATTTTCAAAATTTTGAACTTCGGGGTCTCTCCCCAAATTTCCGAGTAAAATAACCTTGTTTATGCCAGCCATGATGATCAATTTTTAATTGTTAATACACCCATTATCTAAGGATACAAATATAATACAAAAAAAATTAATGCGAAATTTTTTTATTTCACTTTTTTAAAAAAAATGATATTTAAAAATCTATTGGAACCAGTCCGAATAATCTGAGCGGAAGTTATCAATCAGCTTAGAAATGGCAAGCGTTTTGAAGATTTCGGCTGAAACAAGTTGAAACCCGGGTTGAAGAGCAACCTCTCCTTTCGGATGTATTTTATGGAAAATAGCTGAAATAATCTGATGACTCAATACATGTCGAAAAACATGGGTTGAGTCGATAATTTCATATTCATTATTGCCAAAAATATTTTTCCATTCCGGGGTTTGGAGCAATTCATCAGGATTTACTGGACTACTTGTTTCTATCAGAGGAAAATCATATAATTGTCTCCAGATATCTTTTTGATTGCGTTGGTGGATGTGAAATTTTTTTTCAGTATCGTCATTTATAAAAATTACCAGATAATTAAAAAAACGTGTACGTTGCTTAACCGCCTTAGCTTTAACGGGAAGCATTCCAACAAGATTTTTATTAAAAGCAACGCAATTAGAATTAAAACAGCAATTTTCACAGTCTGGATTTTTAGGTTTACAAAATAATGCTCCGAATTCCATCATCGCCGAATTAAAAACACCTGGGTTGTGGATGTCCATATTTGTTGAAGCAAAGCGAAGCACTTCATTAATAGTAACCACAGCATTTACAGTGGTTTCAATTCCGAGAAACCGGGAAATAAATCGCATAACATTGCCATCGGCTACCGGACAAGGTTGGTTAAAAGCTATGGAAGCAATAGCAGCCGCAGTATAGCGGCCTATCCCTTTAAGCATAATAATATCTTCAAATTGATTTGGAAATATGCTATTGTATTGATTTACAATTAATTTAGCTGTGGAATAAAGATTACGGGCACGGGAATAATAACCCAAACCCTGCCAAAGTTTGAGAACCTCATCTTCTTGGCTTTCAGCTAAATCATTAATGGTTGGAAATGAGGCTGTAAAGCGTTCATAATATGCAATGCCCTGTTCAATACGGGTTTGCTGAAAAATAATTTCTGAAAGCCAAATTTTGTAGGGATCTTTCGTTTTTCTCCATGGTAAATCTCTCTTATTCAGATTGTACCATTTAATCAGGGTCTCCCTGAAATTGATTGTAAGCATCTGGCAAAAGTAGAAAAATGAAAAATTTAGTAAAATTTTTTTAATTTTTTTTTAGGGTTGAAATAAAATGACTTATATTTGCAGACTGTTTAAAAAATTTATTTTCAAACCATTAAAAAACAAGAAATATGACTAAAGCAGAAATCGTAGCAGAAATTGCTAACAAGACCGGAATTGAAAAAATTGCAGTTCAGGCAGTTGTAGAATCTTTAATGGATTCAGTTAAGGAATCGCTTGTCCACGGAGAAAATGTTTATCTGAGAGGCTTTGGCAGCTTCACTATTAAGAAAAGAGCTAAAAAAACCGGTAGAAATATTTCAAAAAATACTACCATTATTATTCCAGCTCACAATATTCCAGCATTTAAACCTGCCAAAACTTTTGTAAACGAAGTTAAAAGTAAAGTAAAATAATTTAAAGAGTTCTTAATTTGTAAATCATGCCTAGCGGTAAAAAGAGAAAGAGACATAAAATGTCTACCCACAAGCGTAAAAAACGTTTGCGGAAGAACAGACATAAGAAGAAGTAGTGCCGACTAATCAAAATCCATTAGAGGTTGCTCTCGTTTTATTTAGAGCAACCTCTTTGTTTCCTCCTGATTTAAAAATTCCTGCCTTTTCCTAAGGTTTTATCATCAATTTTCTTATTTTGCTGTGTTTGTTGATGATTTATTTACCAACCAAAAAATATTGTAAATTTGAATAGGGAATTAATTATAGATTCAAGGTTATCGGAGGTTACTATTGCCTTACTTGAGGATAAAAGCCTCGTTGAACTGAATAAAGAAAAAACCGATAATAGTTTTGCGGTTGGCGACGTATATCTGGGAAAGGTTAAAAAAAATATGCCCGGACTTAACGCCGCTTTTGTTGATGTGGGTCACGAAAAAGATGCTTTTCTGCATTATCTTGATCTGGGACCACAGTTTAATTCTTGGTATAAATTTACCAAGCTTTCGCTTAACAAGCAAAATCCTCAACTATCGTCACCTAATTTTACGTTAGAACCCGACATCGAAAAATCGGGAAAGATATCAAGCGTTCTGAGTCCTAACCAGCAGATACTCGTTCAAATAGCCAAAGAACCGATATCTACTAAAGGTCCGAGGATTTCGTCCGAGATATCTTTTGCAGGAAGATACCTCGTTTTGGTACCTTTTTCCAATCGCATTTCCGTTTCTCAGAAAATTAAAAGCCCCGAGGAACGAAATCGTTTAAAAAGACTTATCACAAGCATTAAACCCAGGAATTTCGGGGTTATTATCCGTACGGTAGCCGAAAATAAAAAAGTTGCCGACTTAGATACCGATTTAAGAAATCTGATGCAGAAATGGGAAAGCCTTACTGCCAAATTACCATCAGCCAAGGTTCCTACAAAAATTGTCAGCGAAATTGCCCGCACATCGGCTATCCTGAGAGATTATCTTAATGAATCGTTTAACAACATTCATGTTTCCGACCCACTTCTTTATGAAGAGATAAGAAGCTTTATCAAAACTATTGCCCCCGATAAATTAGATATCGTAAAACTTTACAAGGGTAAAGTTCCGATTTTCGAATTTTTCGGCGTGGATAAGCAAATTAAAAACTCCTTCGGGAAAATTGTTACCATTAAAAGCGGCGTTTACCTAATTATTGAACATACCGAAGCGCTTCACGTGATAGATGTGAATAGCGGACACCGGGTGAAGGCCGAAAATACCCAGGAAACCAATGCCCTTGATGTTAACATTGAATCGGCTATCGAAATTGCCCGTCAATTACGGCTGAGGGATATGGGTGGCATTATTGTGATCGATTTTATTGATATGCACGACGCAGCTAACCGCCGGAAGCTTTTCCAAAAGCTGAAAGACGAAATGGCAAAGGATCATGCCAAGCATACCATACTTCCTCCAAGCAAATTTGGCTTAGTACAGATTACCCGTCAACGGGTACGCCCCGAAATGACTATTCAGATACTCGAAAAATGCCCGGTATGCGAAGGAACGGGCGAAATTAAACCGAGTATTATTTTTATTGACGAAATTGAGAATAATCTTAACTATCTCCTTCGCGAACAGAATGAGAATCATCTTACGCTTACCGTTCATCCTTATATTTATGCCTATCTTACCAAAGGTTTATTCTCTATCCATTGGAAATGGTTCTTTAAATATGGGAAATTCATCAAGATTAAACACCTGACGGCATATAATTTCCTTGAATACCATTTTTTCAATAACAATGGTAACGAAATTAAAATGTAAGGTCTGAAATCGGAATTTGCATGAACAAGAATGATTGCACATTGTTTTTGATATTCCATTATTTAAATCTATTCAGCGCAGGGGAAAACAATTTGTTTAAACCTGATGCCTGTTTGCTGTTCCCGGAAACGGGATAAAAATAACTGGCAATAAAATTTTTATTAAAAAACGATTAGACAATAATATTTTTTATAATTTAGCTCCATGGAAACAGTTGTTAGCGGAATCAGGCCTACGGGTAACCTGCATCTTGGTAATTATTTTGGTGCAATAAGGAATTTTATAAAAATGCAGCACGAAAATCACTGCTACTTTTTTATTGCCGATTATCACTCCTTAACCACACATCCTACGCCTTCCGATTTGCACGGAAATGTTAAAAGTGTGCTTGTTGATTATCTTGCCTCCGGATTAGATCCCGAAAAAGCGGTATTATATGTCCAAAGTGATTTACCGGAAACGGCCGAGCTTTATCTTTTGTTAAATATGAATGCTTATCTTGGCGAACTGGAAAGAGTTACTTCCTTTAAGGAAAAAATACGTCGCCAACCCGAAAATATCAATGCCGGATTGCTTACCTATCCTACATTAATGGCTGCCGACATCATCATTCATAAAGCAACAAAGGTTCCCGTTGGAAAAGATCAGGAACAACACCTCGAAATGACGCGTACTTTTGCCAATCGCTTTAACAGAATGTATCATGTGGAGTTTTTCCCCGAACCGGTAGCTTATAATTTTGGTGAACAGCTCATCAAAATTCCCGGATTGGACGGAACCGGCAAAATGAGTAAATCCGACAATGAAAACAATGCCATTTTTCTGGGCGATACTCCTGAAGCTATCCGCAAAAAGGTAATGCGTGCCGTAAGCGATGCCGGTCCCACCGAACCGAATCAACCAAAATCGGAACCGGTAGAAAATCTATTTGCTTTGCTTAAAGCCGTTTCTGCGGACGATACAATTCAGCATTTCGAAGACCTTTATAACCGTTGCCAGATACGTTATGGCGATTTAAAGAAACAACTTGCCGAAGATATGATTATTTTTACGGCTCCTATCCGCGAAAAAATAGCACAATTGAATGCGGATAACGATTATTTACATAAAGTAGTAAAAGCTGGCGCTGAAAAAGCACATGAAAGCGCTTCCAAAACAATAAAAGAAGTGAGAGAGATTATAGGATTTAAAGGTTTTTAATCATTAAATTAAAATAGTATGGCATCAAGGAAATTATTAATATCATTTACCGATTGGTTGCTACGGATTGCTGTTATTGGTTTTATTTTTTCGTTTTTCTTCACTTTTATTCAACAAACAAAATTTGAAATTCCCTTCTGGACTGGCTTTTTTGAAATTGCTTTGAGCGCATTGTTTTTAGGTATTACCGTCATCATCCTTTCCCTCGATCACAGCAACTTTGAATCGTTTGGTTTCTTCCTTGTTTTTATAGGAAGCGCTTATAAAATTTTTTATATATTCTTTTCCCATGGGCTTCATAGCGATCTGGCAATATATTTCATGTTGCTTGCCGTTTCTTTTTATTTTATGTCGAAACCCCTACGTACCAAAAGAAAATCGGGACTTGTTTTTTAATACTCCATGAAAGTATTAAAATACATAGCTTCTGTCTTGCTTATCTTAGCTCTGATTGTTATCGGATTGCTTTGGTATATTGGTTTTTTTGCCAAATTTGTGGTCGTCGAAAAGATAATAGGTCCATATACTATCGTTTATCGTGATGTTACGGGCGACCATATCAATTCCAGTGATGTAATGAATCAATTATTCGAATCCCTTCGAAGCGACGGCTTCAAACCAAAAAGAGGAGTATGTATTTATGTTGATAATCCAGAGGATAAAAAAATTAAGAAAAGTTATGTAAGAGCAGGCTGCCTTATTGAAGATGAAGATTCGACGCGATTGCAGGATTATGCATTAAAATATAAAATACTCAATATTGATGAACAATTATCGGTGGTTACCGAATTTCCTTATCAGAACAATTTTTCTATTCTTTCGGGAATTTTCAGAGTTTATCCGGCAATAAACCGTTATTGTAAGCTGAAACGATTTAAAAAGCAACCCATCATGGAAATTTACGACAGCGATGGACATAAAATAACCTATGTCATGCCCATCTTTACCGATCGTATCGAAAATACAGAAATAGATACGCCTATCGTGGATACAATCCCAACGCCTTTGCCTTAATCCTTAGGTAATAGAGGCTTTTCCATTGATAATAAGCCTATTTTATTAAAAAATAAGCGTGTCTTTTTGGAAAATAAGCGTATCTTTTTTGGAAACAAGCCTCTATTTTTGGAAATAGACGTTTGTTTTAAAAAAATAAGCGTTTCTTTTTGGAAAATAGACGTGTCTTTTTTGGAAACAAGCCTCTGTTTTTGGAAATAGACGTTTGTTTTAAAAAAATAAGCGTTTCTTTTTGGAAAATAGACGTGTCTTTTTTGAAAACAAGCCTCTATTTTTGGAAATAGACGTTTGTTCTAAAAAAATAAGCGTTTCTTTTTTGGAAATAGACGTATCTTTTTTGAAAACAAGCCTCTATTTTTGGAAATAGACATTTGTTTTTAAAAAATAGATATCCTTTTTCTGAAAAGTAATGTCTGATTTTGAAAATAAGCGTTACTTTAAAAAAAACAACTAATTGTCCATTTTTCTGTCCAAAATTATAAAACAAACATTAATGATTTTCAATAAAGAAGGGGCTTTGCGGTTCTCTGCGCAATTCTTTGCGGTTCTCTGCGGTAAAAAAGATTTAAACGCAGAGATCGCTGAGTTTTTCGCAAAGGACCGCAGAGAATTTTCATTAATAAATTATTTATAGTATCAGATAATCATAAAAATAGTATCATTTTATGAAAAAGGTATGTCTACTTTTTGAAAAGAAATAGTAATCGAAGAAAAAACATATCTTTTTAAAAAGTGAAGACATTAGTTTTTACTGGAATAAAGCTGATTTTTATAAAATAAGGCGAAGTTTAAAAAAATATTTTTTGCCGGAATGTAGTATTGACGGGCATTTTCATTGAATTGAAAAAAAATTTCATTAATGTGTAAAAAAAGCTAAAATTTGCTTATATTTGTAACGTTTATTCTTAATATTCGTAATTATGGCAAAGAGAAACGTAAAAATAGATCTTGGTTATGGGCAAGCGATACCAATGATTGCAACCAGCGAATCCATAATAAAGAAACACACGGAATTGGGAGATAATTCTCCTTTAAAAACAATTAACATGCAGGGTTTTACTGCAATAAAACAAGTGGCAGCGAATAATCTTGTATTGGGTAATGAACATAAAAAAATAGCCGATAAGGCTTTTGCCGAAAGTGATCTTGCATTGGGCATAGCCAAAGGGCAAACGTTACAAACCCCGGATACTATTTATTATTATCTGGCATTAATCCGCGATCAACTTCTGATTGCTTACAAGGGACGTGAAGAGCTCATCGAAGAATGGGGCTTTAACGTTCAGATAAGCGAAGGCAGCGGTCCGCATCGCGGTCAGGGTAGCAATCCCGAAGGAAAGTAACCCTTACCCGGAAAAAACGGGCTTGTTTTTGCTTTCAGCGCCGGTATTCCAACGGATGCGAAGGGAGAATTATGCTTTTTTTAAAAAGTATCGTTTGTTTAATTCTTTTTCGTTTATTCTATGGATGGAACATGAATGGGAACATTCATTATTTTATAGTTATGGCGTTTTCACCGAAGGATATCGTATCGCCGGAACGCAGTTTTTTACGCTTTTGCGTTTCCACCTCGCCATTAACCATTACTTCGCCATCGGTTATCCGTTGTTTGGCCTCGCCTCCGCTTTCAACAAGGTTCATTAACTTCAGCAGCTTGTTTAATTCAATGTATTCGTTATCGGTTAATTCAAATAGCATGGGAATAAATTATTATAATCGCAAAGGTAAATCAATCATTCGTCAAAGTAAAATTCTTTTGAACAATTAAATCGTTAATGGTCATGTTAAAAATTACCGGAGACCTATATTTTATTGAAATTGATAAAAGGAAATAAAGATAAGCGAACCGGAATAATTCATTTCCTTTTTAAATCAGAAGTAATCTTTGTTACTTTTGTAAACTTTCTGTTTCAAAACAATTATTTCAATGAAAAGACTGATTGTTGTTTTAGCAATAATTTTTTTAAGCCAGGATTTATTTGCTCAAACTCCCGGTTATTCCCGCAAAATTATTGATACCCTTACTTCGTCTACGATGCAGGGACGAGGATATTCAAATAATGGCGATAAATTGGCGGCAGCATTTATTTATAACGAATTTACCGGCGACCATCTGAAATTTTTTGGTACAGACTATTATCAGCAATTTCCGTTGTCAATTAATACCTTCCCGGATAAAGCAGATGTAACAATAGACAACCAAAAACTGAATCCTGTATATGATTTTTTGATTTCCGGATCGTCTCCCTCTCTCAAAGGCAGTTTCCTTCTGATAACGCTTAATAAACATATGATTAAGCATAAAAATGCAATGAAAAGGTTTAAAAGAAATGATTTTTCGGATAAGTTTATTGTAATTGACCGCTCAAATATAAAAACTTCGGATAAAAAAAGCATTGCTTTTCTCGATTCGGTACGAAATTATAATCCGTTTAAAGCAAAAGGAATAATAGCTATAAAAGATAAAAATCTGACATGGGGCGCTTCGGGAGCAAGAAAAATTTCTTCATTTACCGAAATAGATATATTAAAAGGGAAAATGCCTTCCAGAGCCAAAAAAATACAACTTGATGTCGAAAGCCATTTTCTAAAGGATTATCCCACGCAAAATGTGATAGGTTATGTGTTGGGTAAAGAACAACCCGATACTTTTTTAGTCTTTTGTGCTCATTACGATCATTTGGGAAAGATGGGAAAGGATGTTTATTTTCCGGGAGCCAACGATAATGCAAGCGGAAGCGCAATGATGCTCGATTTGGCAAAATATTATTCAAAACCCGAAAACCAACCTAAATATTCTATCGCCTTTCTATCGTTTAGTGGCGAGGAAGCCGGTTTGTTAGGTTCGCAATATTATACCGAACATCCGCTTTTTCCTTTGAAAAGCATCAAATTGCTAATAAATCTCGACATGGTGGGTACCGGAAGCGACGGGGCAATCATTTTAAACGGAAGACCGAATGAAAGTGTCTTCCATTGTTTTGATCAGATCAATACTTCCAAAAATTATTTGAAAACATTGACCATAGGAGGCGTTTCCCAGAGCAGCGATCATTATTATTTTTATAAAAATGGTGTGCCGGCCATTTTTATTATTACAAAAGGGAAAGATTATACCGAATACCATAGTCTTTACGACCGTCCCGAATCACTACCGTTGACCGCTTATAATAATTTATTTAAACTGATTACCGATTTTGTAACTGTTTTTTAAAACAAATGGCAAAACTTTATCTTATACCCACACCTATAGGAAATCTTGAGGATATAACGCTTCGGGCAATTCGTGTGCTTAAGGAAGTGAATTTAATTTTGGCCGAAGATACCCGTACTACCGGTAATTTGTTGAAACATTTCGGAATAGAAAACAAACTGATGCCTCATCATCTGTTTAACGAGCATAAAACGGTAGCATCTATTGCCGAACGTATTGCCGGAGGCGAAAATATAGCCTTAGTCAGCGATGCTGGTACACCAGCCATTTCCGATCCGGGCTTTTTACTGGTGAGGGAATGCCTGAATGTTGGGATAGACGTGGAATGTTTGCCGGGAGCTACGGCTTTTGTTCCGGCATTAGTCAATTCCGGTCTGCCAGCCGACCGTTTTATTTTTGAAGGCTTCCTTCCTCATAAAAAAGGAAGACAAACCAAATTGAAACAGTTAGCCGAACAGGATTGTACGATGATATTTTATGAATCGCCTTTCCGTCTTATGAAAACCCTCGAACAGTTTGCCGAATATTTCGGAGCCGACCGCCGGGCTTCCGTTTCGCGTGAGCTAACCAAGATGTATGAGGAAAACCGCCGTGGCACTCTTGCCGAACTGATCGCTTGGTTTAAAAGCAAAACCATTAAAGGCGAAATAGTCGTTGTGGTAGAAGGTAAAAAATAAATCTTTTTTATCTAAAAATTTACTTATCAATAATTTATTTCAATCTAAACCGGATTGCATGATCCGTTTGTAACATTTTTGTTTTCCTGTCGTCTAACGATTGTAACAAGAAACAAAACGTTCATTGCATCTCGTGTACGAAACTGAACAAATCTGTTTAAAGGTGAACACAAACTCAATTAAAAACAAAAAGGTATTAAATTAAAAAACACTAAAACAGATTAATAAAAGGTTTGGCACGGAAATAGTTTCTCTATAAACGTCAAAACGAAATCAAGAAATTTAAAAAATATAAAAATCATGAAAACAAAAATTTTAACCCTTGCAATTGCCTCTTTAATGTGCATTCAATTAGCCAAGGCAACCACCAATATTCCTCCACAATTAGCATGGCTTACACCGGCTACTCCAAGTGAAGCAACTTTTGATGAAGAAGTAGTGGCAATCAATCAATATCCGGTGATTAATTTTTCAATGCTTGCACCTGAAATTCCGGCAGAAGCAACTTTTGAAGATAATATGCCCGAAATTCGACGGATAGCTCCCGATTTACCTACCGAAGCAACGTTTGAAGACAATGTTCCGGCAGAAGTTGAAAGTAATTACAATTACCTGGCACCTTCGGTACCCATGGAAGCTTCTTTTGGTGAATTAATTTCTAATGAACCCAAAACCATAAACATTATATATTCTTTTGCCCCCGAGCTGCCCGTTGAAGCCAGCTTTGACGATGCAGTATCGGGGATTTGACTGTTTTGCTCTTAATTATATTTAGTTAAATTGATGGATGAAAGACCCGGTATAGCCGGGTTTTTTTATTTCATCCGAAAATGATTTGTTTTTTTAAATATCAGATCAATCCCAAATGTCTGGTCATTGTTTTTATTCGTGTTTCATACTATCGAGCATGGCTTTTATCAATGCTTCGGCGTCGATAGCTACATCTGCAATGTTTGCATCCAGCATATAGCAGGGAGCGGTAAAAATAAGATGCTCTTTATCAATAGCCACTTCACCATGTCTGGTTTTTTTATGAATGATGCCCATCTTCAAAGCTTCTTTCAGTGTACCGGATTCCCCACCAAGGGTAATTACCACCTTACCGAATACTTTTCCAAGAATAACAGGCGCAATACACAGGGCGCCTATGGGTTTTTTCATGGCGGCAGTCCTGTGCAGGGCTTCGGCAAGCGGAGGATACACTTCACAGTCGGCTCCCTTAAAGGCAAAGTTGCAAAGATTTTTAGCAACCCCGTTGCCACCGGGGATGACTAAAGCATCAAAGTCTTCGGGCCTATATTCGCCTAATTCTTTAATGTTGCCACGGGCAATACGGGCAGCTTCCACAAGAATATTCCTTTTTTCGGGCATTTCTTTCGCCTGGTAATGATCCCAAACGTAATGTTGAGGAATATCGGGAGCAAAAATCTGATAATCGGCACCCAGTTTTTTAATGGCAAGCAAGGTAAGCGTTGATTCGTGGATTTCAGAACCATCCATGGTACCACATCCACCTAAGATTACAGCAAATTTTTTCATGTGTTATTAATTTTATTTTTTATTGGTCAAATGGAATATCCATAAAATATCATTTTCGGTTGGTATGAGCATAGCCCTTATGGATATTCCATTTTAACTGTTTTTTTCTATTTTTTGTTTTATCTCTTCGGTTTCTTTTTCAAAGCCAGGTTTGCCAAGCAGAGCGAACATGTTTTTCTTATACGCTTCCACGCCTCGCTGGTTGAAAGGATTAATGCCAAGCATATAGCCACTCAAAGCGCAGGCGAATTCATAAAAATATATCAGTTGCCCAAGATATTCTTCATTCAGTTCGGGTATACTCAGTGAAATATTGGGAACGCCCCCTTCTACATGCGCTAATTTGGTACCCAGTTCAGCCATTTTGTTTACCGCGTCAATAGGCTTACCGGCAAGGAAGTTTAATCCATCAAGGTCGTCCTTATCATAAGGAATTTCGAGCCGGCGATAATTTTTATCAACCGAAAGAACAGTTTCGAAGATATTGCGTATACCTTCCTGGATGTATTGTCCCATAGAATGCAGGTCGGTGGTAAAACTGGCTCCTGAAGGATAAATGCCTTTTTTCTCCTTTCCTTCGCTTTCGCCGAATAATTGCTTCCACCATTGAGTAAGATAATAAAGCTTAGGTTCATAGTTTACCATAATTTCCAATTGTTTACCATTGCGGTAAAGGGCATTACGGGTAGCAGCATACATAGCCGAAGGGTTTTTATCAATATCCGTGTTGGCAGTAACCAGTTTTTGCATTGCTACAGCTCCGCCCACGAGTGCGCGAATGTCGAAACCTGCCACGGCTATGGGTAGCAATCCCACTGGAGTCAATACCGAATATCTGCCACCGATATTATCAGGAACGATATAGGTTTTATAACCTTCGTCGGTAGCCAGTTTTTTCAATGCGCCTTTTGCTTTATCGGTTATCGCAATGATGCGTTCTTTTGCACCGGTTTTACCATATTTTTGTTCAAGATGATTTTTTAGGATGCGGAAAGCAACCGCCGGTTCAGTTGTTGTGCCTGACTTTGAAATTACAACTATGGCATACGATTTATTATTCAGAACCTCCATAAGTTCGGACAGATAATCTTCGCTAAGATTGTGTCCGGCATAGATTATTTTTGGATAAGCATTATTTTTTAGCATATTAAAATTATCGCTCAATGCTTCAATAACGGCTCGCGAGCCAAGGTAGGAACCTCCGATACCAATAACTACAAAAATTTCAGCAATTTTCTTAATCTTTTCGGCATCCGATTGGATAGCTTTAAACAAATTTTCATCAATTTCGTTTGGTAATGTTACCCATCCCAAAAAATCATTTCCTTGTCCGGTTTTTTGAATGATCATTTGATGGGCGGAATTGATTTCTTTTTGCAAAGAAATAATTTCATTACGATTAATGAAATTAAAAACGCGTGAAATGTCTAATGTAAGATGTGCCATAATCGTTTTTTTTTGAGTATAAAAGTACAATAAAAATTGTGTAAAAATAAAAAAAAGTGCGACCTTGTTAAGTCGCACTTTGAAAAACAAACAACAAAATTATCAAATTACAGATATTAACTTTACAATATAACGCAGATCAATAGTGTTATTATTTACCAGGAAATAATTATTTTTACATCCAAAATAATTCAACGCAAATGTATACTGAAAAACATGTATCAAAAGTTAATGACTTCTAATAAAAGTTAAATTTTGTTAACATTAAAAATATTTGATTATCAAGCTGTAAATTTGCAATAATGAATAAAAGGAATATTATAATAATTACTGTTCTTGTTAGCCTGGTGCTGATTGGTCTGGTTGGAATTCAAATTTACTGGATAAAAAACGCCCTGTCAGTTAAACGAACTAATTTTGAACGTACTATAACTGAAACGGCAGCCATTGTAATCGGTAAATTAGAAAAGTTAGAAGTCGCTGACCAGATAAAAAAGCAATTAAATGTTGATCATAATGGGCAGGATTTGTTTACAACCATAGATTCGATAAATTATTTGTATTTAAAAGAACTTGAAACGAGTTCTGGAAAAGTCAAACCAGAGAGTTTGGTTGGGATGTCCTCCGAAAAAATTCAGATTAAATATTCCGAAAGAAAAAATGGAAGGACGGTAAAACGTTATGATACAACTATTGTATCCCGTACACCCCATGGGGCTTATGGCTCGGAGCAACCTCTTTTTTCCGAAAAGCAAAATATCGGTAAGATTCCTGATCGAATTTCTGATTCTACAAAATTCAATTCCCAGTCGCGGATGAAAGCGCTGCTGCAAAAAAAGAATACGCTGGTTAAGGAAGTTTTTAATGAACTTTTTAATTTCAAGCATGTTAAACCCATAGAAGAAAGGATTAAACCTAAAGTAATTGATTCCCTGCTGACAGAGGAGCTAAAAAATAAAGGAATAGAAACGCAGTTTGAATTTGGGATTTATAGTTCGATTCATAACCGCCTGGTTTATCAAAAAACGGGTGATTATACCAATGAACTCCTGAAGAAAAGTTTAGGTTTTATTTTGTTTCCCAACGATATGCCTATTTCGCCCGATTATCTGATGATCTATTTTCCCAACGAAAAAAGGTATTTATTTGCCAAAATTGCCGGCATGTTATCCATTTCCATCGTTTTGATTATTACCATAATTATATTATTTTCGTATGCCATAAGCACGATAATAAAACAGAAAAAACTTTCGGAGATGAAAAATGATTTCATTAATAACATGACTCACGAATTTAAGACCCCGATTTCAACCATTTCACTCGCTTGTCAGGCATTAAACGACCCTGATATTAAGAAAATTGACAAACTGCCTGATAATTATATTAATATAATTAATGAAGAGAATAACCGTCTTGGCTCTATGGCTGAAAAAATCCTTCATACGGCAATTATTGAAAAAGGACTATTAAAACTCAATAGAGAATGGATAGATATTCATGAAATTATTCGTGATATAATAAATAAAATGGGAATACAGATAGAAAAAAGAGGTGGCATCATCACTACCGATTTCCAGGCAGAACAATCGCAAATAAAAGCCGATAAAATTCATATTACTAATTTGATCAATAATTTACTGGATAATGCCAATAAATATACTCACGAAACACCAGTAATAGTTATCTCGACGGAAAATATTGCTGATGGCGTGCTTATTAGCATTCAGGATAATGGAATTGGAATAAGTAAAGCCAATCAGAAAAAAATATTTGATCATCTATATCGTGTTCCAACCGGTAATGTGCACGATGTAAAGGGATTCGGTTTAGGATTAAGTTATGTAAAAGCGATAATTGAAAAACATAGCGGTAGCGTATCGGTTGAAAGCGAATTAAAAAAAGGCTCTAAATTTAAAATATTTTTACCATTTGATAATAATTCCGAATATTAATTCAATAAATTTAAAAATGATGGAAAAAAATAAAATTCAAGTACTATTGGCTGAGGATGATCATAATCTGGGCAGCATTCTCAAAACTTTTTTAGAAGCAAAAGGATATATTACGACGTTATGTATTAACGGGCTTGATGCATTAAATGTATATAACGAAAAGAATAATTTCGATTTTTGCATCATAGATGTAATGATGCCTGTAAAAGACGGATTTACTCTTGCCAAGGATATAAGAAAGGTGAATAAAAAGATTCCGATACTTTTTCTCACGGCTAAATCCATGCAGGAAGATAAGCAAAAAGGTTTCGAACTGGGAGCCGATGATTATCTGACAAAACCCTTCAATATGGATGAACTCTTGATGCGTATGCTGGCCATAATCAGGCGGTCGGGATTGAAAAACAGGGATAAAAACAGCAATATTTTTATCTTGGGTACCTATACATTTGACTATAATCGTCAGTTATTATCAAAAATAGATTTTGAACAAAAACTCACTTCAAAAGAAGCCGATTTGCTCGAACTCTTATGCGAGAATGTTAATGAGGTAGTAGAACGCCCGTATGCATTAAATAAGATCTGGCACGACGACAGTTATTTTAATGCCCGAAGTATGGATGTATATATTGCCAAGCTCCGTAAATATCTTAAAGAAGATAAAAACGTTGAACTGATTAATGTTCATGGTATTGGCTTTCGGTTGGTTGTAAACGAATAGTTCTATTGTAAAACTATTTTTTTGTTTTCCATTATCCGCTTATTGGGAGTGGAAAGCTGAATGAGATATACACCCTTTGGAAAAGTTCTTGCATTCCAGCGGATGATATGTTGTGTTGGAGCAATTTCTATGGAGTCAACCAGCAAACCCGATGCATTAATAAAGTTCAGCGCTGATTTTTCAGCAACATTAAATTCAATCACAACTTCTCCATCCGATGGATTAGGATAAATTTTTAAAATGTTTGGTTCATTTTTGAGGGATTTATCCAATCCCAGGTAATTCTGATCCCAAACAGCTAAGGTGTATTCCCCCTTTTGCAGATTAGGAACGATCAGATTACCTATGCTCCATAATACACCCTGCTTCCTAAAATTTATCGGTTGCCAATCGAAGGCCGGGCTTTGTCGGTATAAAATAATTAAGGAATCGTATGAGCTTGTAATCAAAGTATTATCGAGGTTGGCATTTCTGTTATAAAAGAAATATCCGGTAGCATTAAAATCGGAAGGGAAAATTCCGTCAATTTTCCAATAACGGTAATCAGAAAGCCGTAAACCGGGAACCGGCATTTTTAACGAATCGGGAGCGACCCAGTTATGCTCAACGCGAATAAATGCCGAATCACTTGCCTGAAGAACCTTAAATTTAAAGAAACAATCCGTATAATTTAATGAATCTCCGGTTTTTACAACATTAATATAGTCGGTAATGGCGTCGCTAAGTTTGTCGTTGGGATCCATCAAAACCACCGAAGGTTGAAAGGGTAAAACAAACGTTTTGCTTCCGGTTGATCCCGAAAAACTCATGGTGTCATTATACGATTGCCAGTTGGAATTTATAAAACCTAATTCTATCCTGTTGGAATTGGAATATATACTGGTTCCTTTCAGCCGTTGTTTTACAAAAACGGTAACCTGATAAGCAGAGTCATTGGGCAAAACAGAAAACGAATCAACAGAAAATTGAGGGAAACCAGGCTGAAAAACCCAGGCATCAAAAAAATCATTCATATTGACGCCGGTATAATTGGTTATAAAATCACGCAAATCGGCTGATGAGGCATGATGGTATGCAAATTGATTCAGGTAAGCTTTTATTGTACTGAAAAAAAGACTGTCGCCCAGATAACCGCGCAAAGTATGAGCTACCTGGCCTCCTTTATCGTAAACGGTACTTCCGTAAGTGTATTCCGGAGGAATACCGTACAACGCCCGGTATCCGCCGTCTTTGATATGTGTAAATTGCAAAACATCTTTTAATTTGCTACGCATATTGGTCTTATAACTTTCTTTTCCGTAAAGTCCTTCGCGAAAAACCGACTCACAGAATACCGCCCAGCCTTCGTTAAGCCACATGTCGTCAGCCGAAGCGCAGGTAACTTTATCGCCAAACCACATGTGCGAAAGCTCATGAGCGTAAAGCCATTCGTCGGAAAGCGACCCATTAATACTCGAATTGGGATAAGTGATATTAGTTGCGTGTTCCATCGCACCTTTGGCAGCGCCCACATAGCCAACTCTTTCCCAGGGATAAGTTCCAAAACAGTTTTCGTATACAGATAAAATATCTTTTAAATGCAAAAATGAACCGGGAACATTTTGTACATAGGCCGGAGGAACATAAATGGCAATGGGTATCTGGCCATTTATTCCGGCAAAAGTATCGTTGACCGGAACATAATTTCCGACAGCCACGGAAGCAAGGTAGGTCGGAAGGGTATTATTCATCCGCCAGTGAAATGTTCGGGTTCCGTTACCATTATCAACTTCCGAAATCAACGTACCACCACAAACGGCTGTATTTATGTCGGAAACAGTAATGTACATATCGTAAAGAGCCCTGTCGGTAAAATCGTCAACGCAGGGAAACCAGGATTTGCCAAGATTGTGCGGATTAGAGTCAAAGCCCACGCCAAGATTAAAAGCATAAGATCCAACAAAATGAAAACCACCCCAGTCGGAAGCGTCGGTAAAAGGATGACCGTGATAATATATCCGGGCTACCACCGTGTCGTTGATATTTAAAGGCGCTGCCAGTGGAATTTTCAACAGCGTAGTATCATTATAAACAAATGGAGTTTTGATATTGTTGATAAATGCCGAATCCACTGTTAATGTCAGTAATTCAAGTGGCAGAGTATTTAATCCGTTAATTTTTGATGTGATTTGAAGTTCGGTATAACCATCAATCGTTTTCGCATCAAAATCGAGAACGCTAAGATGGATGTCGTAGTGAACCACATGAATACTATCGCCGGGAAGACGTGAAGCGCTAAAATTCTGATTTTGAGAAAAAGCAAACTGACTGATAACCAAACTGATTAAAAACCAACAATAATAAATTACACGATTCATGCTTAAAGAATTGAGGTTAAACTATATTAAAAAGGCAAAAAAATGCGTTAGTATTTGATAGAAGCAAAATTAGCCAAATTTACAACCATTTCTCCCAATTGTTTTCAAAAAAATGTAAATTTGAATTTTCTTTTTTAAAGTCATTTAAAACAAGCTAAAATGTTCGGAAACGTACTTAATCTGAGCGTTGGTGGACAAATAAATTTTTGTTGTAAAACTAATTTGTTACAAAACAGTAACATGCCAAAAATGGCACGATATTTAATCATTACGGTGAAACAATTAAATAAATTTTGCATGAAACGAATTATCCTTGGGCTTTTAATGTTATTAGTGGGAATTACAACGGCAAATTCCCAGACAGCTAAAAAAATATGGTCGCTGGAAGAATGTATTAATTATGCTTTGGCAAACAACCTTCAGATAAAACAGCAACAATTGCTTGTGAATGTTGCCAATGAAGATTTATTACAAAGCAAGATGAATTTGCTGCCCAACCTTAACGGAGGCGCAACGCATTCGTATAATTACGGACAAACCGTTGACCGTTATACCAACCAATTTGCAACGGCAAGAGTCCAATCCAATAACTTTTATTTACAGAGCCAGATTACTGTTTTTAATGGTTTTCAACTTCTGAATACGGTAAGGCAAAATCAACTCAAATTAAAATCAAGCCAATACGATGCCGATAAATATAAAAATGATATCGCTTTAACCATTGCAACATCCTATTTACAAGTTCTTTATTATCAAGAGATGCTGGATATAGCTAATAATCAACTTTCCATAACAAATCAGCAGGTTGACCGTATGGTAAAAATGGTTGATGCCGGAACAATGGCCAAAGGTGATTTGCTAACTATTGAAGCTCAGGCTTCCGCCGAAGAGTTGACTGTTGTTGAATCTAAAAATCAACTGGATATTGCCTATTTAACACTAACCCAAATGCTTGATCTGCCATCAACAGAAGGCTTTGATATTGAACGCCCACAGATAAATTTACCGGATACGCCATCCATTTTGGAATCACCCGATAAAATTTCGGCTTACGCCATGGAAAACCGTCCGGAAATAAAAAGTGCCAGGCTTAACGTAGAAAGCTCAGATATTGGACTTAAAAAAGCTTTAGGCTATATAAGCCCCACACTTTCTTTAAATGGTTCATGGGCAACAGGATATTCGGGAGCGAGTAAGGATGTTAAAGCAACCTATCTTGGATTTACAGAATCCACATATCAAACTTTAAGCGGGGAAGCTGTTTTAGAGCCCAATTATCATCTCGATTACAAAACTCGCTCATTTCGTAAGCAGTTTAAAGACAATGATAACAAAACCATTGGACTTTCATTGAGTATTCCTATTTTTAATAACTGGCAGGTTCAAAGCGGAATAGCTAAATCGAAAATTGCAATTAAAAATGCAGAGCTGAATCTGGAGATTACGAAAAATCAGGTTGATAAAAATATCCGCCAGGCTTATCTGGATGCGCTTGCCGCACTTAACAAACATCAGGCTGCGGTAAAAAAAGTTACTGCTTCCGAAGAATCGTTTAAATATTCGGAACAAAAGTTCAACGTAGGTTTGCTAAATTCTGTTGATTATAATAATACCAAAATGGAACTTTCCAAGGCACAGTCGGAACTTCTTCAGGCCAAATATGATTACATTTTCAAGACCAAAGTCCTCGATTTTTATCTTGATAAACCGTTGACGCTAAAATAATACATAGGAATATTATTTTTCAGTTATCTTTGGGAAAAATTAGCACCCATGAAGAACAAAAAGAAAATGCTTATCCGGTATTCAATTATTGGATTGATTATCATTATAATATTCCTTATTGTCGCTAAAAAAGCCGGTTGGATAGGAAAAGAAGAAATAACTAAAATATCCACGGAAAACGTACAACTGCGAACGCTTACCGAAACGGTTTCGGCTAACGGAAAAATTCAACCCGAAGTCGAGGTAAAAATGTCGCCAGATGTATCGGGTGAAATCGTAGAATTATATATAAAAGAAGGGGACGACGTAAAATCGGGACAATTGCTTGCCAAGATTGATCCCAAAATCTATATGTCGACTTACGATCGTATAGTTGCTGCGCTCAATACACAAAAGGCAAGCCTCTCCAATGCAAAAGCAAGGCTTTCGCAGGTAAAATCTCAATTTTTAAATGCCAAAGCTTCCTTTGAACGTAACGGACAATTGTGGAAGCAACAAGCTATTTCACCTTCGGATTACGACAATGCAAAATCGGCTTATGAAGTTGCCAAGGCTGAAGTTTCTGCTGCCGAAGAAACGGTGAAAGGTGCCGAATTTGGCGTAAAAAGCGCGGAAGCAGAAGTTAAGGAAGCAAAAGATAATTTGAATAAAACCTCCATTTTTGCTCCTATTGACGGTACTATTTCTAAACTTGGTGTTGAAAAAGGGGAACGCGTGGTTGGCACTTCACAATTTGCCGGTACCGAAATCATGCGGATTGCCAACCTTAATGCCATGGAAGTAGTAGTTAGTGTGAATGAAAATGATATTGTACGTGTAAAATTAGGTGATACGGCTCTCATAGAAGTAGATTCATATCTTAACCGAAAATTTAAAGGCATCGTTACCGAAATTGCTACCTCGGCAAATGTTGCCGGAACAAGTGCCGATCAGGTTACAAATTTTGATGTAAGAATCCGTATCTTAAGCGATTCGTACAAGGATTTGATTAATCAAAACCATCCCAACCTTTCTCCATTCCGACCGGGAATGTCGGCTACCGTTGATATTCAAACATCCACTGCCCGTAATATTCTTACTATTCCTATTCAGGCAGTTACCTCAAGAGCGGATTCTTCGAAAATAAAACAGACACAGGCAATGAATCGCGGGAAAGAAGAATCCAAAAAAAATGGGGATGAAGCTAATACTAAAAAAACAGAAGAAAAGCTTCAGGAGTATGTGTTTTTATATGTGAATGGTAAAGTAAAATTACAAAAAGTAAAAACAGGTATTCAGGATAATACGTATATTCAAATTACGGAAGGACTTAAGGAAAAAGATGAAGTAGTCGTTGGTCCTTATCGTGCAGTTACCAAAAAGCTCAAAGACGGCGACCCGGTTCAGAAAGTTAAAAAAGAAGACCTGTTTAAAGAAGAGAAATAGCCATAACGGTTGAAATTTAAATTTAATGGGAGTTATACTTAATCTGGAAACTGCATCTTCGGTTTGCTCAGTTGCATTAGCCGTTGATGGTAAACTTGTTGCTTTAAAAGAATCGTCCGAAAAAAATTCACATGCAGGCAACATTACCAAATTCATTGGCGAGGTTACCGGCGAAGTAGCTATGGAATATTCACAGCTTGATGCAATAGCTGTAAGCAAAGGCCCCGGTTCATATACTGGCTTGCGTATTGGTGTTTCAACTGCCAAAGGGTTGTGTTGTGCCATTGAAAAACCGCTTATTGCAATTAGCACGTTGCAATCCATGGCATTTCAGATAATTCAAAAGAGCCCGATTTTTTCCGGATATGAAAAGGAAAAAGTATTATTTTGTCCGATGATAGATGCCCGAAGAATGGAAGTATACTGTGCCTTGTTTGATATAAACAATGCCATTATTGGCAAAGAAGAAGCAATGATTATTGACCACGATTCGTTTGAAAATGAATTGCATGATCATACGATTATTTTTTTTGGTGATGGCGCAGCCAAATGCAATGCATATTTATCTCACCAGCCGAATGCTGTTTTTTACGACGATATTCATCCTTCGGCTACTGCTATGATAGCACTTTCGGAGGGAAAATTTATAATGAAGGAATTTGAGGATGTGGCTTATTTTGAGCCATTTTATTTAAAAGAATTTGTTGCCGGCAAACCAAAAGTAAAGGGTCTATCCTAAGGGGTTATTGATAAATTTTAAAATCATATATCAACATTTGTAAAAAGAATGTAAATTTGGAATTTGAAATTATCATTTATGTTTTAAGATAAATCATTGACAAATGGCTAATTGGTTAGAAGAAGCAGAACAGCGCCAACAACGGCATCATGGCTCTGAAAGCATTTCTCAAAAAATTATTGAAAAAAAAGCCGGAATAAAGGAAAATTATACCCAAAATCATCAGGTATACGATAAATTTATTACCCGGTTAAATAATCTTGTTCAGCGGGTTAATAATCTCTCAGGAGAAGAACGAAAGGCATTTGGAAAAATAAAATCAGTAAATAAAAAAACCAGATTAGACAATCATCTTAATATTTTTTCCAGTAGTCAAAGGGAAAATAAAACAAGATTCTGGTTTTTGTTTCCTTCGTTTAAAAAAGAACATTATAAAAATATTCATGTTCTGTATTTTTGTGTTTCCAAAAGTTTAGGAATGGTTGATGTTGAAATTCGTGAAACACAACTTATTCGAACACGCTTGAAAGAAAAAATAAAGCCCGAAAAGATTATTGTTTCAGATAAAAATCAACAAAATATTCATCGTCATCACCATCAGCATCATCAAATTGAACCGGTTACTGATGGGAACGAGAGTCGGTTTCACGTGCTTTATCACTTTGAAATGGATAAATTAACGGATAAAGTGGCCATGGAAATAATCGAATGGCTCGCCTTTAAAAAAGAAATAACAGAAATTTCCATCTACGAGTCGGTAGATGACGATCAGAAAATTTTCCTTGGCCGGGAATCCTAATATTTCTTGGCCTGGATTTCACCTCTGAGAACCATCAGCCCATTCAAAGCTAACGCTCCCATTTCATCTTCACCCGGGTAAACATGAACTGGTGCAATGCTTTTAACCCTTGCGATAATCATATCAACAAACCGGGTGCTGTTGGCAATGCCGCCTGTAATTAAAATGGCATCCACTTTACCGTTGAGTACAGGATACATGCTCCCAATGGCCTTTGATACTTGGTAAGCCATGGCTTCAAAAATAAGCGAGGCTTTTTTATCGCCGGCAGCAGCTCTTTCTTCCACTTCATGAGCATTATTGGTACCCAAATGAGCTGTTAATCCGCCATTTCCTTTGTTCATTTTCAGCATCTCTTTTTGGGAATATTTTCCACTGAAAGCAAGGCGGATAAGGTCGCCTACGGGAAGGGTTCCGCTTCTTTCGGGCGAAAAAGGACCTTCGCCGTCCAAAGCCTGGTTTACATCTATTACTTTACCTTTTTGATGCGCTCCTACGGAGATTCCTCCGCCAAGATGGGCAACAATCAGATTCAGGTCTTCGTAATTTTGCTGAATGGATTTGGCATGAATACGGGCAACAGCCTTTTGATTCAGGGCATGGAAAATGGAAATCCGTTTAAATTCAGGATGACCCGAAATTCGGGCAATATCATCTAATTCGTCTACGACCACCGGATCGGCAATGAAAGCACGGGCATTGGGCAAAGCATGGGCAATATCATCGGCTATCAATCCACCCAGATTGCTCGCATGTTCCCCGAAGGGGCTGTTTATCAGATCGCCTTTCATGCGTTCGTTTACCAGATATACTCCCGAAGGAATCGGACGAATTAAACCGCCACGACCAACTACCGCCTGTATAGTATCCAGTTTAATTTCAGCAGTTTCCAGTTCTGAATAAATAATTTTTTTACGAAACGAATACTGATCGGTAATTTTTTCAAACCCGGCAAGTTCCTCCGAGGAATGACGTATGGTTTTTAGAAATACCGGTTTTTCGTCTTCATAAACGGCTATTTTGGTTGAGGTAGAACCCGGATTGATTGCAAGAATTCGGAAAATATTCATAATAAAAGGTTATATTTTATTTAGCCATCAAAGCCCCTAAAGCGATGGAATACAATTTAGTTTTCATGCTGTCGCCACGCGAAGAAAGCACTGCCGGAACTCTGGCTCCAAAAACAATGGCGCCTAATTCACCGCCGGCTAATTTAGTATTGGTTTTATAAAACACATTGCCCGATTCAATATTCGGAAATAAAATACAATCGGCATCGCCGGCAACATTGCCGCCAATTTTTTTAATTTCAGCCGATTCTTTATCTATGGCAATATCCAAAGCTAACGGCCCGTCAATGAAGGCATCTTTTATTTGTCCACGTTCGCCCATTTTGGCAATTATTGCCGCATCTACACAAGCCGGCATGGAAGCAAGCATTTGTTCTGTAGCGGCAAGAATGGCTAGTTTCGGTTTAGGAATATCGAGCGCATGAGCAGTGTTTATCAGATATTTGGTAATGGCTATTTTTTGTTTCAGATCGGGAAGGGGAATAATGGCAACGTCGCCGCAAATAATAAGTTTGGGGTAATTTGGATTTTCAATAACCGTAACATGGCTTAGAATAGCGCCCGGATTCATCAGTCCGTGTTCTTTATTTAAAATGGCGTGCATGTATTTATCGGTGCTCACCAAGCCTTTCATCAATACATTTCCTTCGCCATTGTTAATCAGTTCCACGGCTTTTACGGCAGCTTTTACTTCATTCGCTTCCTGAACAATACGAAACTTATTTACATCAATATTTTCATCTCTACAAACCTGTTTTATCGTAGCTTCGTTGCCAACAAGAGTAGCTTCTACAATTCCCATATCTATTGCCTGGCTTATTGCGCCAATGGTATGAGCGTCGTTAGCGTAAGCTGCAACGAGACGTTTTTTCGATTTGTTTTTTAAAACATCAAACATTTGTTCAAGTCTGGTAATTGCCATTTTATATCCTCCGTTAATTTTATGATTTTAAATAAATTAAAGCAAAATTTGAAAAATCAGACGCCTGATTTATTAATAAGTGCAAAATTATGAGAAAATTTCTGAATAAATCGGGATTTATTCATTTAATTTATTTATTGTGCATAAAAATCAATCATTCGTTGAATTGCGTCGGAACATACCGGACAGAAATCGTCGTAAATAGTCGATTTCATAGAACAATCTATCACCGGACGATATACACCTTTGGCAACGTAGCCGCCACCTTCAAATACACCGAGAGAATTTTTATATTGCTCATTATCAGGTGTAGGTATGGGAGTATTTTTATCTAAACGATTTTTCCATTTGGAATTAAAATTTACCAGCGTGGTAAGATTCGGTTCCCAGGGTTCAATCTTCAGATTATAAAAATCTTGGTATGAAACATCGGAGGTGTAATATTCGTCGGCTAAACCGGCAAAAGCATGTCCGAATTCGTGGGTGAAAACAAAATTAGAAAACTTATTGTCGCTTGAGCAAACGCAAAATAAGTTATAAATGCCGCCGCCACCATATTTATCGGTATTTACCAAAAGAATAATCTGGTCGTAGGGGGCATTGGCAGCAAGATTGCGGAGCGATTTATTATCGCTGGTAGTCAGGTATCGTTCCGAATCAAAGGTATAGAAGCTCGAATTGGAAATGGTTTGTTTCCAGACATTGGCCCCGGGAATATCGGTTCCCGATTCCAACGATGGGGCTTCTACCGCCCAGATGTTTATTTTATCAGCATTTTTATTATACGGTCTGCATTTTAAAAGGTATCCGGCAAAGCGCTGACAATCCTTACGGAATTTTTTCATCTCCTTTTTGGTGTACCCGTCCGGAATAATTACAAGATCAAGTTTGGAAGAAGATTCGCCCGAATAATGAATTTTAACCGCCGGGAACGGTTCTTTCTTTTCTTTCGAAATGAAATAATTTTTAGGATCAACCTGATATTCAAATTTTTTCTCCCATTTTCCATCCCAATTACGTTTATAAAAATCAATATTTACTATAATTTTGGGAAAAGGGAAAGTTACCGTTTCCGAAAACGATTTCCAGGTTTTTTTGGATTCGGCGGTAGTTTGCCATTCGGCGAACAATGATGAATAATGATGGGAATAAATAACATTACCCGAGGATACATCCGTTACGGTAAATTTATATTCACCATAATCGAAAGGATCGAATAATTGTGTTTTAGAACCGCCCCAGTATGGCTCTTCAATCAGTTCATCAAACGAAAAAATATCTTCTTTATCGTTACCGGTATGAAAGTAATCGAACCGGAGTGATTTGTTCATAAAAAAGTCGTCAAAAGCAGCATTGGCTGAAAAAACCAGTGAGCATAATAATATAGTCAGTAATCGTCGCATGGATCATAATTTTAAAACCGGGCAAAGGTAGGTATATTTATTTTTTGAGCAGTCGGTCAATTAGTACCGATTTGTTGAGTTTTCGCAGCGTATTTTTAATCCATAACTGGTTTTCGGGTTTGTACCAGAAAAAGAACTTCCGCTGATTGAGTTTTTCTTCTTTGGTGCGGGCAACATAAACATTTTTTCCGGTGTATGGATTCAATCCGGTGTAATACATTACAGAAGCAAGGGTCATGGGCGTGGGTGTAAAATCCTGAACCTGTTCCAACTGAAACCCAAGTTTTTTCGTTTCGGCAGCCAATTCGGCCATGTCTTCGAGCCGGCAACCCGGATGGCTGGAGATAAAATAGGGAATAAGCTGCTGGTTCAACCCTTTGCGGCGATTGATTTCATCAAATTTTTTCCTGAATTCATGAAAAAGCTGGAACGATGGTTTTCGCATCATTTTCAATACCTCATCCGACGTATGCTCGGGAGCCACTTTTAATCTTCCGGAAACATGGTGAACAATAAGTTGTTCAACAAATTCATTCAGTCCCAGTTCATTTTCTTGTTTTTGATTTGCGCCTACCAATAAATCGTAACGAATGCCACTGCCGATGGTAACTTTTTTAACTTCCGGATAAGAAGCTGCCTTCCGGTAAAGCGCGGTTAGGAGCTTGTGATTATAATCCAGATTATTACAGATAGCCGGAAAAATACAGGATGGTTTTTGGCAATTTTCACAAATTTTTAAGTCCTTGCCCTTCATATGGTACATATTTGCTGAAGGACCGCCCAAATCGCTGATATAGCCTTTAAAATCTGGCATTTGTATAACTGCTTCTATCTCTTTCATTATCGAAGCTTCCGAGCGGCTTACCACAAATTTTCCCTGGTGTGCCGAGATGGTACAAAAACTGCAACCCCCAAAACAGCCACGATGAATATTGATGGAATGCCGTATCATCTCGTAAGCCGGAATGCTGCCGCGTTTATTATATTTAGGATGTGGAAGACGGGTAAAAGGCAAATCGAAGGCGGCGTCCAGTTCCTGGCTGCTCATGGGCTGAAAAGGCGGATTGACCACAACTGTTTGATCTCTCGTTTTCTGAATCAAACGCTGGGCATGCCATTTATTGGATTCCTGTTCAATAATTTTAAACGATTCTCCAAATTTGCGTTTATCCTTCAGGCATTCTTCGTGAGAAGCCAATTCCTGAGTTGTCCAATTTTCGGCAAACGGAAGTTCTTCGTCTTTCTGTAAAAGAAATGCAGTTTGCGGAATATCCCGGAGCGAAGCAAAGGTTTTTCCTTGTTTCAAAGCCCGAAGCAATGTGTTTAATGGCTGTTCGCCCATGCCGTAAATCAGCAAATCGGCGTGGCTGTCGGCAAGAATTCCCGGTTTGAGCGTATCCGACCAATAATCGTAATGCGTCAGGCGACGAAGCGAAGCTTCGATTCCTCCCAACACTACCGGTATTTCAGGATACAGTTTCTTGAGAATCTGTGTATAAATTGTGGTGGCATAATCGGGACGAAATCCGGCTTTTCCTCCGGGAGTAAAAGCGTCGTCGGAACGCAGGCGTTTGTTGGCGGTATAATGATTGATCATGGAATCCATATTGCCTGAAGTTACTCCGAAAAATAACTTCGGCTTGCCAAACTTACTGAAATCGCGCAAATCGTCCTGCCAGTTGGGCTGAGGAATGATCGCAACCCGGAAGCCTTCTTTTTCAATAATCCTTCCGATAACTGCCGCACCAAACGACGGATGATCAACATATGCATCACCGGTAACCACAACAACATCCACTTCTTCCCAACCGCGGTTAAGCATTTCATCTCTGGTTATGGGCAGCCAGTCGGAAAGTTTATGAATATTTGGCATGATTTGATTCTTAAATTGTATTCCAAAAAAACAGATGCTCCGGTTATTTTTGCCGATGGATCGGTTAATCGCTTTTTATCAATTATTTGTAACGAGTTCTTTGTATCTGAAGCAATTTACCATATGGTCGTTGATCATTCCGGCTGCCTGCATAAAAGCATAACAAATGGTGCTTCCGACAAATTTAAAACCGCGTTTTTGCAAATCCAGGCTCATCGCATCGGATTCCGGCGAACGGGGCGGAACTTCCGATACAGATTTCCAGTGATTTACTATCGTTTTATGATCAGTAAATTGCCAGATATATTTATCAAAGCTGCCAAATTCCTTTTGAACGGATAGAAAAGCCCTGGCATTGGAAACACAGGCTTTTACCTTGGCGCGATTTCTGATAATCGTTGCGTCGGTAAGCAGTTGAGCAATTTTATCATCATCATAAGCCGCAATCGTTTCGGCATCAAAATTGGCAAAGGCTTTACGGAAACCTTCCCGCTTGCGAAGGACAATCTGCCAGCTCAAGCCTGCCTGAAAAGCATCCAGAATCATAAATTCAAACAGTTTATGATCGTCGTGAAGCGGCACACCCCATTCGGTGTCGTGGTAAGCAATCATTTGCGCATCGGCCTTGGGCCAGGGACAGGTATTTTCCATTTGAGATTTCAGATTTTAGAATTCAGATTTTAGAATTCAGATTTATGATATTCGAAAATTTGGGTAAAATTATTCCTTTTTCGGTGATTATTCCGGTGATATATTTTGCCGGTGTAACATCAAATGCCGGATTAAACGCCGGTGAACCTGGGTTGCACACCAGAATTTCTTCTTTCTGCCCGTCGCGGGTAATCCCGGTTTGGTAAAGAATTTCATCTTCGCTTCGTTCTTCAATTGTTATGTCGTTTCCCGAAGTACAATTCAAATCAAAGGTTGAAGACGGAGCTGCTACATAAAAAGGAATGCCAAATTCCTTTGCCACAATAGCCTTTTCCAACGTTCCTATTTTATTGGCCACATCGCCGTTGGCAGCTATGCGATCGGCGCCAACGATGATCAAATCAACCTTGCCTTGCGACATCAGCCAGGCGCCGGCATTATCGGGAATAATCCGATGAGGAATTTGTTCATTATAAAGTTCCCAAGCGGTAAGCCGTGCTCCCTGGCTGCGAGGACGGGTTTCGTCGGCATAAACAAAGATTTTTTTACCCTTTTCATGGGCAAGATAAACTGGCGCCAGCGCACTTCCGTAATCCACAAAGCCGAGCCAGCCGGCATTGCAATGGGTAAGTATCCGGCAATCATCTTTTATAAGCGCTTCTCCAAAACGGGCAATTTCTCTTGAATCAGCCACATTTTCATCGGCTACAGCCTGAGCTTCATTCACAGCAGCTTGTATTCCAAGCTGAATTCCAGCTTTATAAACCCTTTCGCTGGCATAAAAAAGATTGCGGGCGGTGGGACGGGTGGCGTTAATTTGATGTTTTGCATTTTGTATCCGGGATTCATCATTTTGAAATTCGATGAAAGCCTGCGCCATGGCAAAACCGGCAGCAGCGCCAATAGCTCCGGCGCCACGGACAATCATTGTCCTGATAGCCTCGCAGGTTTCGGAATAACCTTTGGATTCAAATATCCGGAATTCAAAAGGCAACAGGTTTTGTTCTATCATAAAAACCGATGAGCCTTCCATCCAGATGGTACGGTAATGTTTTCCGTTGACTTTCATCTGTTTATAATTTGTTTTTTATTGGTCAGATAGCCTGCCCCGATTTCTCGGGGAAACTCGCCAATAATCATCCTCGTGTGTGAGAAGAAATTTTCATGGCTCGGTTCATTTATTTGAATTTTCCATCAAATTTAAGACAAATTTCCTCTCCGTTATACATGATAACCTTGGCCTGGAATATTCCCTCATCTAAAATCCTGGTTTTGAAATCTATTTTTAAAATATTATTTTCCAAAGGATTAACAATGGAAAGGAATTTTATATTATCTGAGTTCATCAGCGCTAAATCCCGTTTCAAATAATGAGCAAGTGTTTCCTTTACCATTTCCACGAGGCATACACCGGGAACAATCGGATTTCCGGGAAAATGACCGTCGAAAACAGGATGGGCGGGATTCAGTTCCACCGTTGCCGTAAAACCTTCGGCAACATTGGCAATTTCAGTAATTTTAAAAAAATCGTTCAGCAACATTTTGTTTTTCCGGTTACGATTACCGGCCTCTTTTTAGTTGTTTTCAATCAAATCGAAACGCATACGTAACCCGAAATTCATGTGAACCATTTTGATGGTTTTTGGATAATTATGGTCAAAATCAGCTAATTTAACCCAGACTTTTTTGCGGTGAGCCGACCATTGTTCAATTTTCACCATCTTATGGATAAGAGAATCAGAATAATAATAGTTGTTGAGACGATTATACTTGAATTTAAGGACATTATAATGGTTAAGTGTATCAAAAAGTACTACAGGCTTTTGCATGGAATAGCCACTCATAACAAACAAATTCAAATCGTTACGCAGAGTGTTGATAATTATCCTGTGTTTGAACTGTTTAAAACAATACATCACTTTAAAATCGTTGCCTCGAAATTCAAAATCGAAAAATTTCATTCCCAACTCATTGGTAAAAACGGTACGTATGCTGTTATCGGGCATTTTTTTAACAAGCAACAGCCCGGTAATTTGATTGTTGAACAGATGAACGCTGGTCCGGTAAACAAGCTTTTGGTAACCGGCCGGAACAACTTCCGGCATGGCCAGTTGGGAATTGCGTTCGTTGACTTTAACCAGCCCAAAATAAGCTTTGGGCGAGCAGGAAACCACCAGCCAGATAACCAGCAGGCTACTTAAGACGAAATTGACTGTCCGGAATTTCATGATTCATTTTTTTATTTACAAATTCTATGGAAGTGTAATCGTCAGATAATTCGATCATTTTTAATTTATCAACGGAATAATCTTTTTTATTGATATACAATTCAATACTTTTCAGAAATTGCTTCATTTGTTTCTGGAAAGGCGTCAGCTTTATCATATAATATTTTGAGCCTTCGAAAAAGGCGATTTTATAGATTTTACCTTGTTTCTGGATATTTCCCTGGAGGCAATCGGTCATGATATTATTCACTTCGCTGAAAATTTTGTTTTTCTTGATGTCGAAGGATGAGGTTTTCTGGCCATCGTTGATGTACATTTTTACGCCATCAAGCAAAATGGTATACTTAACAGGTTCAAAGTATTGCCAGCGAAGCATTCCCGGTTTACGAAACCAGAAACGTCCTTTGGAGGACATGGGTTCCGCCATGATGGAAAGGGATTTTTCCTGTACGAAGTCGCTTTCTATGGTTTTGAGCTTTGAAACGGCGGCATTGAGTTTGATTTTAAAATCTTCGGCATCCTTTAACGGTTTATAGCCGGAAGGCTGTGCCTGGAGTAAAACGGTAGAAAAAAGTAAAATAATAAAGGCAGAAAGAATTTTAGTCATTGGAATAGGCGTTGATAGCTAATAATTGATCAATAGTTACGATTCTATAATTTTGGTTTCGTGCAAAAGTTAATAATTCGCGCAATATCCATTCGATATCCGGATGGATTTCGTGAAGTAAAACAACTTTCCCAGGCTTAAGTTTACGGGTAATCCGTTTTAAAATTTTCTGTTTATCGCGTATTACGGTATCCAGCGACCGGATGCTCCAGCCGATGGTTTGATAGCCCATTTGTTTTACGGCTTTTTTTAATGGCGGATTGGTTACGCCAAAGGGTGGTCTGAACAAATTTACCCGTTTGCCGGTAGCTTGCAAAATCAAGTCTTCGGTTGATTTTAATTCTTCAAACATCCTGCCGGAATTTTGAAAATCGAAGGTATTGGAATGGAAATAGCTGTGGTTGCCAACAATATGACCCTCATCTACCATGCGTTTTAGCGTTGCTTCCCTGCCGGTAATATTTTTTCCGATACAGAAAAAGGTAACCTGGGCATCAAATTCCTTTAAAATGTCGAGGATACGGGGGGTAATTTCCTTTGGACTATCGTCGAAAGTTATGGCTATTCTGCGGCTGTCTGTTGGCCCCTGACAGAGCGTTTTAATGTAAACACCGGATGCAATATCAAATGAAGCAAAAGCGGGAACGGAAATGACGAGGAATGCACTCAGCCAAAGAAAAACCGGGCATAAAAAATAAAAATAACTGATAATGAATATAATCAGCAAAATTGGCGCGAAAACAAAGATTATCAGTCTGGAATAATTCATTTTGAAAGCAGGATAAGAGAATGTTCCAGATTATGGTAATGGTTGTAAATAAGTATTTTTCGTGGCGAAACATTACCAAAAGCATTGAGCTTGGTTTCTTCGGGAACCATTCCCGATTTCAACATCCGGGCAGCCATCCACACAGCAAAGGAAACGGCGGTAAAATATTCACCACAGCAATGCTTGAAGGCACAGAAATTCATGCCTCTGAAATAAGATTCCATAAGTTGATGATAGCCTTCGTTTAACAGTCCGTTGCCATTAATTCCTAAAACAATTACGTCGAGTTCGTCTTTTTTGATTTTCGATTTTTCCAAGAAATCCGAAATCTGACTTTCTATTTCATCCTGATTTTCGGGATTAAAAAAAGTAGTGGCGGCGACGATCCGCGCATAATTTTCGGGACGATTTTCATTAGTCAGAAGAAAAAAAGCCGAACCTTCGCCGGGTAAAATCTGGATGCTTTTATTCTGATGGGAAAGTGTCAGCGTATTATTCCGGCATAGACCGAGACGATTGATAATCTTCAGATAATTGGGCGTAATTTCGTCCACGCTGCCAAGCAAAACATTCTGGGCTTCCTTTTCGTTGAGCAGCATCATGCTGTCGAACAATCCGGCTTCAAAGGAAGAACCCCGGTTGACGTAAGTTATATTGTAGTTATGGCATTTGAGATCCAAAGCAATCTGGGCACCAATGGTATTATGGGTTGATTGAATGAACGATGTGGGAGGAAGCAGTTTTTCATCATTTTGAATAATGTTGATGATAAACTTTTCGGTATCCTCGATGCAACCCAGGCCGGTGGCGGTGATAATGGCATCGGGAGCTTCAACTTTGGCGTCGGCAAGGCACATTTTTGCAGCCGAAACACCCATTTTCAAGATCCGGCTCATCCGTCGTGCCATGGCAGGATTAATAAATTGTTTATAATCCGGTTCGATGCATTTCAAATAGCCATCATTGGAAACATTATTGATGGACTGATTTTCATTTTCCGATGCCGGCAGAGACGAAATATTCCCAAGCCCTTTTATAAATATATCCATATTAACTCCTTGAAAATATTAACGTTGAATTATTTCCGCCAAAGCCGAACGAATTGGACAGCACATGATTAACAGTTGTATTTTTAATTAATTTGATGTTCGGCAGGAAATTCAGCTCTTTCATCTTTTCCGAAAAATTCAGGTTGGGATAAATCAGACCGTAGTTTATGGCCAGGGAAGCCAGAACAGCTTCCACGGCTCCGGCAGCGCCCAAGGTGTGTCCGGTAAAAGCTTTGGTAGAACTTAGCGGAGGAACGGCGCCACCAAAAAGCTTTTCAACCGCTTTGCCTTCCGAAAGGTCGTTATTCTGTGTGCCGGTACCATGAACATTGATATAATTTATTTCTTCCGGCAAAAGATGGGCTGTGTCCAGCGCTTTTTTCATAGCCAGCCAGGCGCCGTAGCCATCGGGCGAAGAAGCTGTTTGATGAAAAGCATCACAGACGTTTCCATAACCACTTAATTCACAATATATTTTTCTGCCATTTTTTATAGCACTTTCTTCCGATTCGAGGACAAGATAGGCGGCTCCTTCGCCAAGATTGAGTCCGTTGCGGTTTTCATCAAAAGGTTTGCAGTGATTTTTGTCTAAAATCATCAGCGAATTAAAACCATTCATGGTAAAACGGGTGAGCGAATCGGCGCCTCCGGCAAGAACCCTGTCAACGTATCCGTTTTTTATCAGGCGGGCGCCTAACATAATCGAATTTGCCGACGAGGAACAGGCCGTGCTTATGGTCGTCATAAATTGTTTTAATCCCAGTTCACGGGCAATAGCTTCGGTGCTGTCGCCACAATCGTGGTGAACAACGTTGCGAAGCCGTCCTTTGTTTTGATCGGAAATAAATTCGGGATAAAATTTTTCACTTTTATCCATTCCACCTACCGAAGTGGCAGAAACCAATCCTGTTTTTGACAACTCTTCAGCCGACAATCCGGCATCCTGTACCGATTGCCGGGCAGCAAAAATGGCAAGAAGAGCTGTCCGTGTAAAACGTTGCACATTTTCAACCCCGGCCATTAATGCCAGTTCTTCGTTGGAATGTTTTATTTCGGCTACCGGCAAAATGTCTTTCAGATTCGTTTTAAGATATTCGGCATAACCAATACCCGAATGTCCGGTTTCGATGGAGTGAAGTGTTTCGGTACTATTTTTACCGATAGATGTAAAAATTCCTATTCCGGTTACAAATATTCTCATCCTGCAAAGTTAAGATAATCGGTGGTAAAGATAAGTCAAAAGAGTACATGTCGAAAAACTTATAAAAACGTGTAATAGAGAATTATTTTTCAATGCGTTGTACTAACAAGAGACTATGTTCGGCATTATGGTAGTGGTTCCAGACAAGGATATTCCGGACAGGTAATTCCGGCGAATTTTTAATGAGCATATATTCCGGAACCTGTTGTAATTTTAAAATAGCAGATGCCATGCTGAGGGCAAAGGTGGTGGAGGTAAAAAATTCTCCGCAAAGGTGTTTGTAGGCGGCTGTTGGTTTTTTGTCAAATATCTGATTACAAATCCGGTTATAAACCTCATCGCTGTCAACGTCTCCGTTGAATCCAAGCATCAGCAAATCAATATCCTTTGATGTCATGCCGTTTTTATCCAAAAATTCCTGAATATTTTGAGCCATTTGTGCCGAGGTTTTTGGCTTGTAAAACGTGGCAACATCTGCCAGACAGGCATAACTTGTGTCCACAGGTTGTGCCGTAAGGAAAAAATAAGCGGCTCCTTCGCCGGGAATGGTACCCTCGGTGGAAGATTCAAGCAGATGAAGACTGCTCACCGGTTCCTTTTTCCAGATTCCGAGTTTGCCGGAAATGGCATAATGATTGGCTGTGATTTCGTCAACACCGCCAACAAGCACATTACCGGCTCTTTCCTCGGCGATGAGCATCATCGCATCAATCAACGCACTCTCAAAAGAAAAAGCCCGATGGACAAAAGTATTGTTGTAATTGGTACAGGAAAGTTGAATAGCTATTTGTGAACAAAGGGTATTGTAAGTCGACTGCATGAAATGTGCCGGATTAAGCAGGCGTTCCTGGTTTTCCAAAACAGAGGAAAGAAATCGTTCGGTATCCTCGATGCAACCCAATCCGGTACCGGTAATGATGGCTTCGGGCATGGTCGCACCGGCATCGTTCAGGCATATTTTTGCTGCTGATACCCCAGCTTTGATTATTCTGCCCATGCGGCGGCGAGCCATCAAATCAATATATAATTTATAATCAGGCGGGATTATCTGAAGGAAATTGTCGGTATATTCTACCAATTCCTCAGGAAAACCTTTTTGCTCGCAGGTTTTTTGAGGTGAGATATTTCCGATTCCGCTGATGTATGCTTTCATAATTAATACCTCGAAAAGATTAATGATGTATCATTACCGCCAAATCCAAACGAATTGGAAAGCACATGATTGATTTTCGCATTGGTTATTAAATTCTTCACCGGTAAAAAATGCAATTCTTTCATCGCGGTTTCAAAATTCAGGTTGGGATAGATGAGGTGGTTTTTAATAGCCAGCACGCTGAGCACAGCCTCCACGGCGCCTGCCGCACTGGTAGTGTGTCCCGTAAATGCTTTGGTAGAACTTACCGGCGGAATGCGGGAACCAAAAACGGTTTCTATGGCAACCCCTTCCGATAAGTCGTTATTTTCGGTGCCCGTTCCATGAGCATTGATATAATCAACATCTGAAGGATTAAGATTGGCTGAAGCGAGCGCTTTTTGCATGGCAAGCACGGCGCCAGTGCCTTCGGGTGATGAAGCCGTTTGATGAAAAGCTTCACAGGCATTGCCAAAGCCGGTGAGTTCGCACAGCACTTCTTTGTTTTCCGCTTTTACAACCTCTTCCGATTCGAGAATCAGATAAGCGGCGCCTTCGCCCAAGGTAAGTCCCTGACGGTTTTCGTCAAAAGGTTTACAAGGTTGGGTATCCAATATTTGCAATGAATGGAATCCGCTGATATGGAATTTTGAAAGACATTCGGTGCCACCGGCGATAACGCGGTCGAGTTTCCCGTTTTTGATGAGGCGGGCGCCAAACATAATGCTGTTTGCCGAAGAAGAACATGCGGTGCTGATGGTTGTCAGAAAATCGCTTACTCCAAGATAATCGGCTATTTTTTCGGTGCTGTCGGCACAATCGTGGGTGTCGATATAGTCGTTATGAAAATCATTTTTCAGAAAATCCTGATAATAAAGCTCGCTTTTATCCATTCCACCAACGGTAGTGGCCGAAACCAATCCTGTTTTCCAAGCAGAAATATCGGTTATACCACTGGTTTTAAGAGCTTCTTTTGCCGCCATAAGCGCCAACAGAAAGGTACGGGAAATTCCTTCCTTTTCCGGAATGCCAAGCAAATGAAACAATTCGGTGTTACTGCATTTAACTTCCGATACCGGAATAGTTCCCTTATGGATGGTGCTGACATGAGAAATCTCACCAATACCCGAATGGGAAGCGAATACCGAACTCAGCGTTTCATCGGCATTATTCCCAATACCGGTTATGATTCCGATTCCGGTAATAAATACCCGTTTCTCCATCAACAAGCCCTACACTTTCTTATTGGTTGTGATAT
>Ga0268360_1000734_pt1 | contig 45303 bp, 36 predicted proteins | sample BioMet11_FD_192465 | JGI IMG/M metagenome (GOLD analysis project Ga0268360, IMG submission 192465) | Sewage microbial communities from Oakland, California, United States - Biofuel 11 (Illumina Assembly) | ecosystem: Engineered > Wastewater > Sewage > Unclassified | place: USA: California... | reverse complement strand
GCGATCGCCGCGGCCTTCGAGGGCCGGCCGCGCTTGGGCGAGGCCGCCTTGGCTCTCTTGGCGGGCTTGGGAGTCGCCGCCTTCTCGGCGGGCGCCGCCTTGGGCTCCTTGTAGGCGCAATCGCCCTTCAGGAACTCGGGCTTGCTCTTCGGCTTGCGCCCCGAGAAGAGCTCGACCACGGCCTCGCAGGCCGCGTCGAGGACCTTGGCGTCCCCTTCCTTCGCGAACCTCCCGGCGTACACCACGAGGAGCTCCGAGCGGTTTAGCCTGTCGATCTGGGCGATCCTCCGCTTGTTCTTGGGATTGACCACCAAGGCTCCGAGGTCCGGATGGTTGTAGATGACCACCAGGTCCACGCCGTTCCACTTGGACAGTTCCTCGGCGATCGCCGGGATGTCCTGGGCGGTGGCGACGAGGTTGGCCGATAGCGACGAGTACCGGTACTTGTAGCCGAGGACCATGGAGACGACGGGGCGGACATCGTCCTTGTCCAGGGTCTTGTCCTCGATGAGCTCATCGAGGACGTCCGCGAGATTCTCCTTGTCGGCGACCCGGTCGACGACGGAGACTACGGTCTTTATGTGGCGCACGGAGGCATTGAAGCCTTCCCTCTCCGCTAGGCCAACGAACTGGCTCGCGAGGCTTTTCATAGGTTTTGGACTCCTCCTAACGATAAGGGGCCGGCCAACCGCGAAACGGAAGGACGGCCCCTCGAGCGTCTTTAACTTATCGGTCGGGGCTAACCCTCGCGAGGCGAAGCGTTGCCCCGACCGCCCGAGAAACCGGGTCTTTTACCATGAATCAGAGCTGCCTGAGCCCGCCGTCCTCGTTCTTGCTCGGGCGGCCGCGCCTCCCTGGAGTCTTCTTGGCGGAGTCGACGACGCCCTTGGCCTTGGGCCCGCGCTTGCCAGGGGCCTTGACGCTGACCGGGGGCGCGACGGGCTCGGAGATGGCCGGAGCGGGCTCACCGGCGTTGAGCATCGCGAGGTAGTCGGCTCCGGGACCGGCGGCGCCGGCGGCGCCCTCCTCGGCCACGTCGTTCGGCGAGAAGGACTGGGCGATGTCCTCGCGGACGGTGGAGCGGCGGCGGCTGAAGGAAGCGAAGGCCGCGTCCTGGAAGCCCTTGGACACGCCGTGGAGGAACTCGTTGAGCACGTTGGCCATGCCGTCCAGGGTCGCCTTCTTGCGCTTTATGGAGCAGATATCCACGTCGAGGAGGAGTCCCGGCTGGATGTGGTAGGGGTTGATCATGTAGTCGAAGCGGTCGAACTCCTTCTTGAGGAAGGTGAGCCTCTCCTCCATGACTCGGCGCTCGATGGGGTACTGGTAGGAGTACATGTTCTTGAGCTTGTCGGTCATGATGATGAGCCGGGACTTGACCTTGCCCTTCTCGTAGAGGTAGGTCCGGTTCATCTTCTCCACGTCGGTCTCGGCGGACTGCACGTAGGCGATCTCGTCCCAGACCTTGGCGATGTCCTCGTACACGGGCTCGCCGGTCTTGGCCTTAATCTTCGTGCGGATCTTGCGGCGGTAGACCTTGGCGAGGTCGTCGAAGTCGCTGATGCGCTTCAGGAACTTGGTGTCCTGGTACTTGACCTCGAGGACGTCCCAGAGGTGCTGGACCTCGGTCTCGAAGCTGCGGACCTGCACGTCGTAGGCCTTGCGCTCCTCGATGAGCTGGGCGTTGTCGTAGTACTGAAGGCGGAGCTGGTAGCGCTCGTCGGGCAGGTGGGCGGTGTCGGTGTCCTCGTACTCGCGCAGGATGAGCTCCCGGGCGTTCTTGAGGTTCTCGATGTACTGGTAGCCCATCTTGGAGGTATCGAGGATCGAGGTGATCGAGTTGACCGCGGTGTTGTAGCCCCGGTTCCGGATGTTCTCGATGTCCACGATCTTCTTGAGGTTCTCGCGGATGTTGAGCTGGTCGAAGTTGATGGGGTCGATCTCGGCCCGGAGGTTGTTGATCCGGTCCATGAGCTCCTTCGCGATGATGGCGTAGCGCTTGGACTTGGGATTCTCGGCGTCGTCGTCGGTGAAGTCCCGGACCCGGTTGATCTTCTCGAAGATGATCTCGCTGTCGGAGAGCTCTTCCTTGCCGGCGTCGATGAGCCGGTCCTTGAGCTTCTCGATCTCCTTGTCGATCTGGTCGATGATGTGCTTGGAGATCAGGTCCTTGATGAGGTACTCGACGGTGACCTGGTAGTGGAAGATGGGGCTGATCAGCTCCGAGTCGAGGATGTTGACCGAGAGCTTGACGTTGGTGACGGTCTTGGGCTTGTAGTTGTCGTCCTTGAACGAGCACTTGACGACGGAGTAGGCGTTCTCGCCGCGGATGAAGGCGCCGACGTCGGTCTTCTGGCGGAGCAGGGAGTTGGTCAGGTTCTCCAGGTCGTTGACGCCCCGCTGGATGTGCCCCTGCAAGTGGCCGAACATGTTGATCATCGACTTCTCGATCTCGCCGGTGTTGAACTTGTCCGCGCCGCCGATCTGGTCGAGGAGCTCGCTGATCTCCTTCGGGGTGTAGCGGGCCAGCGACTTCATCTCTTCCTTGTCGATGAAGTTGCGGACCTTCTTCACCATCTCGTCCTCGGTGGTGACCATGTAGCGGTTGAACATGTTCTGGTAGTTCTGGTTGAAGTAGTTGTAGAGCTTCTCCTTCATACCGCCCATGATGTCCACCCGGTCGAGGACTTCCTTCGGAAGCCGTGCGGTTATGTGGTGGAGAACCTTATTTGTCTCCTCCTCGAGGAGCTGGTTGACCTCGCGCTGCTGATCGCGGCCCTCTTGGGCAAGAGAGTTGCGGGATCCTACAGCGGACGGCTTCTCGGGATGGAATACGTTAGGACTCTTCGGAAGATCTATCGCGCCCATATGATCTCCTTTACGCGATTACGATTTCTTGGGTTATAGTATCGGGGGGGAGCTTGAATTGTAAAGTACACTGGAAAAAAAAGTATGCGTTTTTTAATACTAATATGGTAGAATTGTGCTAAATCGGGCTCGATCCGACGGAAAACGCCCAAAGGAGCCCTAAAGGTGGTTGTCGTGAAGTATTGTCCACAACGCCTTGCTACCCTCGCGCTGCTCGTTTTCATCGCCGCCGCGGCTTTTCCCGCGGCGCCCACCTCGCCCTCCCCCGCGGCCGCGGCCCAAGGCGGGGCGGACCAGCGTCCCGGGACCCTCGATATGATAGTGCTCCTCGACAAGTCCCTCTCCATGAGGCCGTTCTTCGACAAGGCGAAGGCTTACGCCGCCGGGGACCTCATAGGGGCCATCTTAGTCCCCGGGGATAGGCTCATCGTAGAGGTGGTCTACGGCAAGGTCGAGCGCCTGATCACGGCGACTATCGCGTCCGAGGAAGACAAGGCGAAGGCCATCAGGGCGATACGGGCGGTGGAGGCCGACGGCCGCTTCACCGACCTCGGCTCCGCCCTAGACTCGGCCAAGCGGGACCTGGACGAGCTGGGCCAGCCCGAGAGGCCCAAGTACGTCGTCCTCATTACCGACGAGCGCCAGGAGGCTCCGAAGGGCAGCCCCTACCAGGCGCCGGACCACAAGCTCGTGCACCCCTCCCTCCAGTACATCAAGAAGCAGGACCTCGGCCCGTTCAGGGCGATCACCGTCGGGCTCCAGGTGGGGCAGAAGGTGAACGCCGCGGCGACGACGGTCATGCAGCTCCTCATGGATCCCCCGAAGCGCTCGGTGGAAGGCTCGAACTTGGGCCCTGCGACGGGATCGGCCGCTTCCCCAGGGAGCGCCGCGGGCGCCGGGGGCGGCGCCACGAAGGCGGAGCGCGCCCTGCCCTCCTGGCTCCTCTACGGCGCCGCGGGGGTGCTCGGCCTCTGCCTCGTCGGGGTCGTGGGAGCGCTGATCGTGGCGGGCAGGAGGCGGAAGCGGGAAGAAGGCGAGACGGGAAAGGCGTCGGAGAGCCGATGACCATTCAAGGCATGGCGGACTATCTCCGGGCCCACGACGACTACGTCATCATCTCCCACGACGGCCCCGACGCCGATGGACTGGGCGCGGCCTACGCCCTGGCCATAACCCTGGGAGCCCTGGGCAAGCGCGCGACGCCGGCGATAGGCGGGAAGCTCTCGGCCAAGTACGGCTTCATGGACCGCCGGGGCCTGTTCCGAGTCCTGGGAGAGGAGGCCGAAAGCCCGACGGCGGAGGGCGGCCATCCCCGAGGTGAGCCCGCCGGGGACGGCGGGGGCCCCCTCCCAGCCGCCGGCCGGCGGACCTCGATCATCGTCGACACCCACGACCTCAACTACCTAGGCGTCGAATCGGCGAAGCTGGCACAGGAGTCGGCCGCGGTCCTCGTGATCGACCACCACGAGCCCAGGCGGGAGATCGGGGAGCTCGAGCTCCTAGACCCGACGGCGTCCTCGACCTGCGAGCTCGTGTACCTCATAGCCGCGGCCCTAGGCGTGGAGCTGCCCGCGGACGCCGCCGAGGCTATCTTCGCCGGCATAGTCTACGACACCGGCTCCTTCTCCTATCCGAAGACCGCGGCTCGGACCTTCGAGTGCGCCCTCGAGCTGGTCAGGCGCGGGGTGGTCCCCTACGAGATCCACAAGCTCATGTACGAGTCCTCCACCGAGGGGGCCCTCCTCCTCCAGAAGGCGGCGCTGAGCAGCCTCGAGCTGCGCCTCGCGGGCCGCGTCGCGGTCCAGGCCCTGGACAGGCACACCCTGGCCGCGGCCAGAGCCTCGTACGAGGACGCCGACGGCCTGGTCAACATCCCCCTCCAGTCGGGGCGCGTGGAGGTGTCGGTCCTCTTCAAGGAAGGCCTCGACGGCCGGCTGCGGTGCAGCCTCCGGTCCAAGGGTTCGGTCAACGTGGCGCGGATCGCCCAGGACTTCGGCGGGGGCGGCCACAAGACCGCCGCCGGCTTCTCCTCGTCCCTTCCACTTGCGGCGGCCAAGGACGACGTGCTACAAAGCATCGCCCAGGCAATACAACCATGAACCGAATACCGGCGGCCCGCAGGCCCAAATGAAACGAATCGTCCAAGTAGTCTTCCTAATCGCGAGCGCCTTCGCCCTCGTCTTCGTCCTCTACTTCCTCGTGCAGGGGCGGAGCGGGGCCGCGGCTGCGGCCAGGCCAGTGGCCACGAGGCAGGTGCAGCCTTCCAAGGCCTCGGCCAAGGGCGCCGACGGGACCGCTTCGGGGGAGAACCCCGCGATCGTCAACCATATCCCCGCCCTACCCAACGAGGTCATACTCAGCGCCTCCTCCTTCGACGTCGACGGCGAGTCGGGGGAGGAGCAGATCCTCACGGTCCGCAAGACCGACGGGCCGGGAGTCCGACTCTCCATCGTCGTGGCCGACTACCTCGAGGCGAAGAAGGCCTGGGCAAGGGCCTGGGAGGGCGACACCCCGGCCACGAAGCTCACGACCTTCTCGGTACAGGTGAAGGACCTCGTGGGGGACCACGGGCAATGCATCGTCTGCACGGGCATGAACGACGACGGGGAGCAGACCATAGCCGTCTTCCGGCGCAAGGCCGGCGCGTCAGCCCTCACCTTCGTCGAGGTGCTCGCCCTGACCGCCGACTCCATCGTGGTCGGCGAGACGGAGCGGCCCGAGAGCTACCAGCTCGGGCAGGCCGCAGTGGAGAGCTGGCCCGTCTACGCATACAGCCGGGACAAGGACTCCCAGAACCTCCTCGACCAGATCAAGGACAAGTACGCGTGGGACGCCAAGCGGGGGCTCTACGCCAAGGTGGGGAGCGAGAGGATACCCGGAGCCCAGGTCGAGCGAGAGACCGTCTCCAAGATCCTCACCGGCTCCGAGAAGGACTTCGAGTCCTTCCTCCAGGGCGTATGGTACGAGGCGGGGAAGTCGCCCAAGGATTCCCACACCCGGATGATCAACTTCGACAAGGCGGGGTCGAGCATCTCCTTCTACAAGGCCGAGTCCCAGGAGGTCTATAGTTGGGCCGAGTCCCACGCGACCCACTACGGCCTCTACGTCCGGGCCAAGAACGACTCGGTCGAGGATCTCGTGAGGCTCATGGACATCGAGCTCACCGGCTCCGACACCGTTTCGATCCGCGTATCCGACGACATGACCCTGAAGTCGGACCCCGACGACCGCTGGGATGGAAGCTTCAAGCGCCTCCCTCGGGACGTGGCCCCTCCCGCCGCCGCCCAGGCTTCGTCCCAGGTGGCGACGGGGATCCCCTCAAACGCCGGATCGACGGGAGTGCCCGGGGACAACAGCCCGGTTCCCGCCCCGGAGGGGCTGGCCAAGCCGAGCCTCAAGCTCGAGGGGCCTTTCCGCTCCCCGGCGGGCCTCGAGCTGAACTTCGCCCAGCCGCGCTACAGCCTCAGGACCGTAGGCTCGTCGGAATCCGGGAGCTTCGAGCTCTATTCCCTCGGGGGAGACACGGTCCTGGATCTCATAGCCGTGCGCTCGGGCGGCCTTCCGGCGGTCCGCCGAACCTACAGGATCTCCTACGCGGAGACCAAGTCCGGCAAGGACCTGATCCGCTCCCTCCGCCTCTCGCCCGCCACGGTCTCGATCGAGGGCCTCGAGCTGACCCAGGAGGACGACATCGTCCTCGAGCAGCGGGTCAAGGGATAAGCCCCCGCGCCGAGCCGGTGGGTGCATTCGGGCGGGGGCTTATTCGATCACGTAGGACTCGTAGCCCGCGTCTTTGAGCTTCTGCAAGGTAGTCGAAATATCCTTCCCCGGGTCCACCACCACGATCCAACGCTTCTCCTGGGAGCTCGAGGCAGAGGCCGAGCGGAAGCGGACCTCGATGGAGGGAGCGAAGCCCTTGGCCGAGAGCTCGTCCTTGAGGGCCTGGGCGTTATCCTCCCGCGAGAAGTAGCCCACTTGGAGGCGCTTGCCCTTGGACGCCGCAGGAGTCGGAGGCGCGGCCTGAGGCGGAGGCCCGGAGGAATCCGGCCCGGTAGGCGAAGCTTCGACCTCGGAGGGGGCCGCGGAGCCCGGAGAGCCTGCGGCCGCCCGACTCGGGGATTCCGAAGTCGGCGGGAGCCTCTGAGGCGAGTCGCCGGAGGGGACGCCCTTGGACGACGGGCCCCGGAGGCGGTCTGGGGCGAGTGCGCCGAGGTACCAATGGGGCAGCGGCGGGGCGGATGCGGAGCCCGCGGCGATGAGAGCTTCGGGACTACCGGGGAATTCCGAGGCCAGGGTCGAAGCCGCCTGCTTCTTGCCCTTCTCGCCGGCGCAGAGCCAGAGGATGAAGCGGGCTTCCCTCCTCCACTCGGCCCTCGGGGAACCCTGTCCGCCGGGCGCGGAATCGGCTATGGCAGCCGCTATTGCCGCCCCGTCCTCCGGACGGTCCTGCATGATCAGGGCCCAGGCCCCGACGAGGCGAGCCGAAGCCGACAAATCGGCATCCCCCGAGGCCGCCATGAGGACCGCCGCCGAGGCGGATTGGGCCCTCTCGACCTCTCCCGCTGCGAGGAAACAGCGGGCGGCGCGGAGCGCCATGGCGGGATCCTTCCCGCCGGGGGGCAGGATCGAGGCGGCCTCGTAGCGGGACGCGGCGTCGCCGAATAGGCCGAGGAGGAGATCGAGGTCGGCCGCCCGGAGGGTCAAGCTGCGCCGGTATTCGGGAGCCGCCCCGGGAAGGCCTTGATCCAGGAGGGCCAAGGCGTCCTGGGGCGGGAGGCTGGCCGAGGAGGAGTCGAGCATCCGGGCGTACTCCGCCGGAGTCGAGGCCGAGGCGAGACGAGCCCGCGCCTCCTGGAGGTCCGGTGACTTGGGATCGCCGGCCATGCTCGCGGCCTGGGCGCCCGGGAGACTCGCCGGGGAGGGAGAAGATGCGCCCTCGGCGGCCAAGGAGAGGGCGGCCGCCGCGAGGATCGCCAGGGCGAGGGCGCCCTTGAAGCGGGGGACCGAGAGCGGCGGGCGCAAGGTCACAGCGCTAGCTCCTCGGCCCTGAAAGTGTTGCCCGAGAGGGATAGGAGACGGACCTTGGCGAAGGTCCCTACCCTCGAGGCCGGGGCGGGGAAGACCACCATCTCGTCCCGCTGAGTCCTGGCCAGGACCTCGCTAGCGCGGCGCCGGGAGAGCCCCTCGACCAGGACCTCGTCGACCGCCCCGACCCGCGCGCCCATGAGGGAGCGAGTTATGCGCTTCTGGAGCTCGATGACCCTCGCGAGGCGCTCGCGCTTGACCTTGTCCGGGATCCTCCCGGGCATCGAGGCCGCGGGAGTGCCGTCCCTGGGGTTGAAATGGTACATGTACGAATAGGTATACCCCACCTTCTCCATGAGGTCGAGGGTGAGGGCGAGGTCCTCCTCGGTCTCCCCTGGGAAGCCCACGAGGATGTCCGTGGAGAGGGAGAGCCCGGGGATGGCGGCTCTCATCCTCCCCACGAGGCCAAGGTAATCCTCCCGGGTGTAGCGGCGGTTCATCGCCGAGAGGACGGCGTCCGAACCGGCCTGGACGCAGAGGTGCACGTGCCGGCAGTAGAGGGAATCCTCGGCCAGCACCGCGATGACCTCGTCGGAGAGGTCCTTAGGATGGCTCGTGAGAAAGCGGACCCAGCGCAGGCCTCCCCTCCCCCGCTCCTTCAAGGCCGACGAGACGAGGCGGAGGAGAGACGGAAAATCCAGGGGCGCCCCATCGTATCGGGAGTAGGCGGCCTTGGCCTCGGCGAAGGCCGCGGAGCCCGCCCCCCCCGAATGCTCGAGGGCGTCGGCGCGCCGGGCGTCGGCCTCGCCGAGCCAGCGATAGGAGTTGACGTTCTGGCCCAGGAGGGTGACCTCCCGGACTCCGGAGTCCTCCAGGACCGCGATCTCCGCCAGGACGGAGCTCGGGGAGCGGGAGATCTCGCGCCCCCTGAGATACGGCACGATGCAATACGAACAGAAGTTGTTGCAGCCGTGCATGATCGGGACGAAGGAGCGGAAGGAACCCGGCTCGTAGTAGGAGGCCGAAAACGCGAAGGAGGGGGTCTCCTCCAAGGCGTCGAGGCGTCGCCCAGCTTCGACGGCGTCGAGGAGGAGGCCGAAAGCCTGCTTCTGGAAAGTGCCGACGACGTAATCCACGGCTGGCTGCCTGGCGACGATCTCGGCCTTCATACGCTCGGCCATGCAGCCGGTCACCACTAGGATCAGGGGGCGAGCCCCGGATGCGCCCCGCTCGCGCTTGAGGGCGGCGTAGTGGTCGATCCGGCCCCAGGCTCGATTTTCGGCGGTCGCGCGAACCGAGCAGGTGTTGATGAGGACCAGATCCACGTCGGAGAAAGCGGGAGAGCGAAGGGCGGAAGGAGCGCCGGCAGGCTCGGCGGGAGCGGGCTCCTTGATCCAGCCGCGCTCCCCGAAGATGACTTCCAGGGCGGAAGACTCCGCCTTGTTCATCTGGCAGCCGTAAGTCTCGATGAGGTATTTCATTTTCCAAAAAGAGGAGCGCCCGGCGCCGAGGCGGCGGCGGGCAGAAGAGACGAGGACGAGGCGCTCGAAAGCGCGCGGGGCCGCGCTCCTAAGGGCGCAGCCGCCCCGCGGCGATCAGGCACGGCTGCGCAAGCCCTTGACGAATTTGTAGATATTCCAGCCGCCGATCCCGAGGAGGACGACGGCGCCCGCTCCGATCACGAAGGAGGCGAAGCCGGCGAGGGCACCGATGATCGGCACCTTGTAGAGGACCGTGGAGAGTCCCGCCGCCCCGGCGAGGAGGGCGACCCCGCCGGCGAGTTTGTCGGTCTTGGCGCGGCCGAAGAGGGCGCCGAGGCCGACGACCACCAGGGCTCCGCTCACGACAAAACCGAGGATCGGCAGGTGGAGCAGGGAATTGACGACCAGGAGCCCGACGCCGCCGACCACGGACATGACTCCGCGGGTGCCGCGATTTCGAAGCTCGGTAGGATCCATAGGATAGTAGTCGCTCACGAGGAACCTCCCTTCGCCGCCGCGGAATCGCCTATCCCACCCCGAGAGGGCGAGGGAAAGGTCGACGCGCTCCGGGCGCGAATCACCGTGAGAATAATACGAAATTCCGGCCCGAGGGTAAAGCGGAGAAAAACGCCGCCCCCGGGCAAAGATGGGGAGCGATGCGCCGAGAGGCGGGCGAGGCCGCGGAATTTCAGCGGAGCGCAAGACACCGGTGGCCAGGGACCAGCGGGAGAAGCCAGGGGGGCGGAGGCTCGACCAAGTCCCGACGGCCGACCTTATTGTGCCATAGACCACCCCAGGGCCACTCGCGGCGGTCATCGACCAGGCCAGCCCTCTCAGGATTGCCATCGATGTACTCGAAGGTGAGCAGGAGATCCCCGAGGCTCGGAATAATCCGCGAGAAGAACCGGGCTCCCCAGACATGGCCGGATAGCCCCATGCGTCGATTGAAAGCCATAGCGAACACGCTCAGGATCCACCGCATGATCGCCGACAGGCTCTCGCCCTCGCCTGGCCGAATAACGAAATGGAAATGGTTTCCCATGATGCAGAAATTGTCGAGCCGAAAGTCGTATTTGGCCTTCGCCCTCTTCACCGCCGAGAGGAAAAGCTCCTTCATCGCGGCCGAATCGAGGATCATCTCCCTGCGGTTAACCCTCGCCGTAACATGGTAGCACGCGCCATCCCGGAGTTCTCGAGGCTTTCGCATGACCGTCATACGCGGGCCACCGCGGCGGCCACTTGAGAGCCGCTCGCCATCGAAAAGGCCCTCGCTGCGCGAGTCCCGAGCGGCGAGAGCCGTCTCCAGCCCACACAGACGCATCAACGTGCCTAAGCGCCGCCTTCGAGCATCATCACATTCACAACCATCGCGAGTTCTCGGCAAGCGCGCACACTACGCTATGTCAGCATCAATTGTGAGCACTGTCCCTGACACTCGGTCCCTGACACTCGTGATAACGAGCCTGGACATTCGAGCACTGTCCCCGTCCACCGGCTACCACCGAGAGCTCTGTCCCCCTCCACCAGTCAGTCCCCCTCCACCAGTCACACCTTAGGCTGCGGCATCCTTCCGGACGGAGCCAAAGACGCCTCGGCGTCTGCGAGGCGTCGACCGGTCGTGACCGGAGTCTGGCCTGGCCGAGGGTCAGTGCTTGAAACAGCGCTGGCCCGTGAACTTCATCGCAGCCTTGTATTCGTTGCAGGCTTCGATGGACTCAAAGTCACGCATAGCCCCGCCGGGCTGGGCGACGGCCGAGGCGCCTTCCCGGAGGCCGACCTCGATACCGTCCCGGAAGGGGAAAAATGCGTCGGAGACCATCACCGAGCCCCGGAGGCCACCGTTGATCGCCGCAACTTCCTCCCGGACGGCGGCCTTGGCCGCCTCGTCCTCCGACTCGTTCCAGGAGACCCCGGTGCGTTCCCAGAGCAGGCGGTCCTCGAGCTTGCGGTAAGCCTTGTCCCTGGCGATCTCCGCCACTCCGACCCGGTCCTGCTCTCCGGTGCCTATGCCGATGGTGCAGCCGTCCTTCACGTAGATGACCGAGTTGGAGGTGATACCGGTCTCGACGGACCATCCGAAGAGCATGTCCTCCCATTCGGCGTCGGAGGGCTCCCGCTCGACCTCGTAGGTCTTCCCCTCTTTCACGCAGCTAGCCGGAAGAAAGTCCTCCCGGGTCCGTATGCGAGACACGAAGGAAGTTTGGGCGACAACGGAGCCGTCCAGGAGGGACTTGAAATCCAATACGCTCTTGAGGGCCCATCTTTCGAGGCGTTCCATGGCGGGGATGCGCATGATCCTGAGGTTCTTTCTGGATTTCAGGATAGCGATCGATCCGTCGACGAAGTCCGGCGCCGCTACCACCTCGGCGTATGAAGCCGATATGGCCCTGGCGGTCTCCAGGTCGAGGGTACGATTGACGACGACGGAGCCTCCGAAGGCGGCCACGCGGTCGGCCATGTAGGCCCGGTGGTAGGCTTCGGCTAGATCGCCGGCCCAGGCGAGGCCCGAGGGGTTGTTGTGTTTCATTATAGCGCAGGCGGGTTTTGCCGGGAGGTAGCGCAGGAGGTTTAAGGCCGAATCGACATCGGTGAGGTTGGTCTTCCCTGGGTGCTTGCCGAACTGGAGGAGCTCGGCCGCCGAAACGAGGCCTTCCCCTGGCTCGAGGAGGAGAGCCTCCCCGATCGCGAGGTTCCCGCCCACGGGTTTATAGAGGGCAGCCGCCTGGTCGGGATTCTCCCCGTAGCGCAAGCCTTTGCGCTCGCCCGCGACGTCGTAAAGGACTTTGTCGTAGACGAGAGTCTGGCGCTTCCCATCGGAGTCCACGAAGGAGATCTCCATGCGTGGAAGGAAAGGATCGTCGATTATGGTCTTGTAGGCGTCGGACAGCTTGGCCAAGGTTTCCTCCTATTAATCGCGGTTTGCGCCCATGCAATTGACACGCAGGACTAGGCGAGCAAGCGGGAAAGGCCGGGCCTTGGCCGCTCGTCGGCGGCGATCAGCCCTGGAAGGCCGTTTCACTGACAACGATAGGCGTCCGCGACGGTCTGGGCAGATAGGCCTCCCAGCCTGGCCGAAACCGTGGCGTCGAAACGGGACGTGAGGGCGAAGGCCTCCGCGGCCAGGCGACGGCGGCTCTCGAGCTTGGTCCTGCCCCCGTTGGACATCAGTTCAGCCAGGATGGCGCCGTACTGTACCGGGCTCGATACCGAGGCGACACGGAGGTAATTCTTCGCGGCGGCGCGGATCATGCAGGGACCACCTATGTCTATCCGCTGTCTTAAGTCCTCCGGAGCCGCGTCCGGGTCGGCGGAAGCTTCTGCGAAGGGATAGAGGTTGGCGATGACCATGTCAAACTTCACCGCCCCGGCTCGCAGGAGATCCGCTTCGTGAGCTCCGTCCCCCGTCTCGGCGAGGAGTCCCAGGTAGATTTTCCAATCGAGGGTCTTCACGAGGCCGCCCCTCATCTCGGGCTGACCGGTATAGTCGCTCACCCTGACGAGCTCAACGCCTGGGAGGCCTGTCAGGGCTGAAGCCAGGACATCGTAGGTGCCGCCGGTGGAATAGAAAAAGATGCCAGAGCTCCGGTCGGTGCAACCGCCGGGCGCTTCGGCTCGCCCCTTCGCGGCACGATCTTCGCCGGCCCACGAATCCTGAGCTCTGTCCCCGCCTCCGGAACCGCCGTCGGTGGTTCTAGGGCGGCCGCCTCGAGCTCTGTCCCCCGGTCCGCTATCGGCGGGAGCCGAATTTGCCGCGACTATGCCTCTGGCGAAATCGGCGAGGCCGGACTTGTCGTAGGTCGAGGCCAGGATGTGCCGGAGGGGCACGAGATCGTCGGCGCGCTTGACGAAATTGAAGGCCATGGCAGCTCCTTATCTCCCAGTGCTCGTCGATCCCTGCCATGCCCCGCGGCGCGAGGCGCGGGGTCGCGGCTCGATTCCTAGTTTTTGTCCTCTTTTGAGGTAACGAAGGCGTAGGCCGAGTGGTTGTGGATGCTCTCAAAATTCTCGGCCTCAACGGAGAAGCTGGGAAACTTGCCCAGCTCCTCGACTTTCCGGTAGACCTCCCGCACCACATCCTCGACGAACCGGGGGTTGTCGAAGGCCCGTTCGGTGACGAGTTTCTCGTCCTCGCGTTTTAGGAGGGTGTAGACCCCGCTGGAGGCTGATTCCTCCACGAGGGCCACGAGGTCCTCGATCCAGCAGAATGGCCCGAGTTCCACGGTGAGGGTGACTATGCCCCGCTGATTGTGTGCCCCGTAGGCCGAGATAGCCTTGGAACAGGGACAGACGGTCTGCACCGGGACCGAGACTGAGACTTCGTAACGGCTTCCTCCCTCCCAGGCGCTCCCCATGTAGCCACAATCGTAGGACATCATGGCCGCCTGACCCGAGACCGGGGCCGGTTTCTCGATGAAATAGGGGAAGTGGAGGTCCGCGTAGGCTACCCGGGCCTCGAGGCTCCGACGTATCTCGTCGAGCATATGGAGGAAGCGTGGCATCGAGAGGTCGTTTCGGTAGGTCTCGAAGACCTCGATGAAACGGCTCATGTGGGTGCCCTTGAAATCGTGGGGCAGGTCCGCGAAGAGGTTGACCGTCGCCGTGGTGTGCTGTTTGCCCGCCACTCGGTCGAGGAGGGTTATCGGATAGCGAACGCCCTTTATGCCCACCTTCTGAATAGGGATATTGCGGTCGTCCCGCATGGCCTGGACGTCGAGCATGCTAGCGGCCGCCGGCTCCGGAGGATCCCGGGCGATCCGCCGCGCCCTCGGCCGACGGCCCCGAGGCGGCACCTCGAACGATGGCGCTGGCGGCGCCCCGAGCCGCGGCCGCGACGTCCAGGGCCACGGCCCGCCGGGCGGCGAGGGACCGTTCGGCCGCCAGGACCGTGTTGGCTAGGAGCATGGTGACGGTCATGGGTCCCACTCCGCCTGGTACCGGCGTGATCCAGCCGGCAACCTCGGCGGCCTTCTCGTACTCGACGTCGCCCTTGAGGCGATAACCTCGCTTGGCGCTCGGGTCGTCGACCCGAGAGACTCCGACGTCGATGACGCAAGCGCCGGGCTTGATCCAGTCGCCCTTCACTAGCCCCGGAGAGCCCACGCAGGAGACGAGGATGTCGGCGCTTCTGCAGCGCTCCGCCAGATCCACGGTACCCGTGTGGCAGATCGTGACCGTCGCGTTGACCGAGCGCCGGGCTAGGAGGTTGGCGAGAGGCTTGCCCACTAGATTCGAGCGCCCCACGACCACTGCGCTGGCCCCTTGAGTTCTCACTCCCGCGCGCCTCAGGAGCTCGAGGACTCCGGCGGGGGTACAGGGCAGGTAGCCCGGCTCGTCCAGGAGGAGACGGCCGGCGTTGACCGCCGTGAGGCCATCCATATCCTTATCAGGATCGATGGCGCCGATAACCCGCCTCTCGTCGATATGCTTCGGCACGGGAATTTGAACGAGAATACCGTGGACCGCGGGGTCGGCGTTGTACTTGCGGATCACCGAGAGGAGCTCTTCCTCGCCGGTAGCCGCCGGGAGATGAACACCGAGGCTAGCTACGCCGATATCGGCGCAGGACTTTTCCTTGCCAGTCACGTAGGAGACCGAAGCGGGATCCTCGCCCACCAAAATCACGGCGAGCCCCGGCACGACACCCCGCTCCTTGAGGGCCGCCGTCCTAGCGGCGAGTTCGCGCCTCATATCCTGGGAGACCGCCTTTCCGTCGATTATCCGCGCTGCCATGGTGCCTCCAAGCTGTTCGATTGAACGCCGCATTCCGACCGGCGGCGCGGTCGGGGGCGAAAAGGGGAATCGAAGTATACGAGCCTGCGCCTTCCTCGCCCGGCACTATAGCCTCGGATCGGGAGGAAAGGCAACGATGCCTCGGCCGAGCCAGGGAAGGGGGAAGCATTTGGGGCCGTCGACCAAGCGGGGACAGAGCTCGTTGGCGACAAAGCGGTCGAGCTCTGTCCCCAGCGCCCAACGGGAAGAAACCGACTGCATAGTCGGGGAGATAGAGGTCGGGAGATAGGAACGTTCAGGGCTGAGCGACCGGATTGGGGACAGAGCTCGGTGGAAGGCGCGTCCTCCGACGGCGTTTGGCCGGGGCTCCGTGGGAGTATCCGACTGAGCATATCCACCTAAGAATGTAAGAATGATCGGGACCCCTGGACAGGCCCGAGGCATGGCCTAGACTTATCCCATGGGCCTCATCTTCGTCGTCGACGACAGCAGCTTGAGCCGGAACAGCCTGACGAGACTCCTGGAGTCCGAGGGGCACAAGGTCGTCAGCCTGGGCGAGAGCGTTGGCGCCGCCGACATGATAGCCGAGGCCAAGCCCGACCTCCTTCTCCTCGACATAGTCATGCCGGGGATCTCGGGCATCGAGCTCCTCAGGGAGCTGCGCGCAGACTCGGCGCTCGACACCATGCCGGTGATCATGGTGACCGCCAAGACGGGGGTCGAGGACGTCCGGGAGGCTCTGGACACCGGGGCCTTCGACTATGTCCGCAAGCCCTTCGAGGTCGTGGAGGTCCTGGCCCGGCTCCGCTCGGCCCTCCGGACGAGGGAGTACATGGAGAGGCTCGTCTACCTGGCGGAACGCGACGGGCTGACCGGGCTCTACAACCACGCGACCATACTGCGGGAACTCGAGCGCGGCATAGCTTCGCTCGAGGGGAGCGGGGGCTGCCTATCGGTCGTCATGGGGGACATCGACTTCTTCAAGCGCATCAACGACGAGCGCGGACATCAGGCGGGAGACGCGGTCCTCGCCGATCTCGGGCATCTCATAGCCTCTTCGCTGGGGTCCACGGGCAAGGCAGGACGCTATGGCGGCGAGGAGTTCTGCATCACCCTCGGGGGCTTCGACCTGGCCATGGCGTGTCGATGGGCCGAAGCGATGCGCGCCCACATCGCGGAGCGGGACTGGCAAGCAGGGGACCAGGCCCTCAAGCTCACCATGAGCTTCGGCGTCGCTTCCCTCGGCGGCGCCGCGGGAGCCCTTGGACGAGACGCGGCGGCCGACCACGCCAGGGAGCTCCTCGCCGAGGCCGATCGGAGGCTCTACGGAGCGAAGCGCGCCGGACGGAACCGAGTGAAGTTCGACGAGTCCGATCCCGAGACCCAAGACAAGGCCTGCCGCTAGCCCCTTCGGCAGCTTCGGAGCCGCAGCCCGGCAGAAGGGTGGAGGCTTGATAACTTAACGCTTGTGTAGCATAATGAATCTATGGTCGAGGTTCGTCGGTCCTGCGAAATCCTTATCGGCACCTCAGGCTATTGCTACAAAGAATGGGCGGGCCCGGTGTACGCCCTCGGCAGTCGTCCCGCGAGTTTCCTTACGCAGTACGCCTCGATATTCACCACGGTGGAGCTCAACTTCTCCTACTATCGGATGCCCGAGGCGCCGCAGCTCGCCCGCCTCCTCGAGGAGGCGGGGCCCAAGCTCCTCTTCTCGATCAAGGCCAACGAGGCCCTGACCCACAAGATCGAGGAAGGCTCCTGGGAAGGTGCGGCGGACTCCTTCGTTGCGGCCCTGGAGCCCATGAGGAACGCCGGGCGGCTCGGGGCGGTGCTCTTCCAGTTCCCCCCGTCCTTCCACTACGAGGCGGAGCGCCGACGCTACCTGGACGCGCTTCTGGGGCGCTTCGCCGGCATGCCCCTCGCCGTGGAGTTCCGTCACCCCGACTGGTACAACAACCGGGTCCTCGATGCCCTGCGGGAGCGCGGCGTCGCCATGAGCTCCCTCGATATGCCGGCCACGAAGGGTATGCCGCCGGTGATGGACGTCGTGACCTCCTCCCTGGCCTACGTGCGCTTCCACGGCCGCAACGCCGAGACCTGGTGGGGATCCGACGCCGGCTCTCGGTACGACTACCTCTACTCGGATTCGGAGCTGGAGGCCTGGGCCGAGCGGGTCCAGGCCATAGCCGAGAAGGCCGACCGGGTCCTCGTGTACTTCAACAACCATCGGAGGGGCCAGGCGGCCCAGAACGCCCGGAGCTTCGCGGCCATCCTCGACCGCGCGGGACTGGGCGGCGGCCTATGCGGCGAGGCGGAGGGCCTCGCCGATCCTCCCCCAGGCCCCCGTGGCGTCGGGAAGGTCGATAACCGCGGCCCCAGCCCGGACCGGGACCACTGTCCATGAGCCGGGACTCGAGCGTCGTCCACCTCAACGTCATCGACTTCGCCGCGGCCATCGCCGAGGTCCGAGACCCGAGCCTGGCCGACAGGCCCTTCGTGATAGCCGGAGTCGGGAGAGCCGCCGGAACTCCGCAGGAAGCCGGGGCGGAGGCCGCCGCCGCCGGATCGGCCCCCGGCGAGAGCTCCCCAGGGGTCTGGGCGGCAGCCTCCAACGGGGGCGCGGGAAGGGGCCGCGAGACCTCGGCCGCCGGCGGAGGCCGCGCCCTGGTCCTCGGGCTCTCCCGCCGCGCCCGGGAGGAGGGTCTCGCGGCGGGCATGAGCCTCGCCGCGGCGGAGCGCCGCGCGCCGGGGCTCCTCGTAGTTCCTCCAGACCCGGCCGGGTGCGCCCTGGCGAGCGCCGAGATGGTGAGGATAGCCTCCCGCTACGCCCCCCTCGTCCAGGACGACGCCGGGGGGCACCTCTACCTCGACCTCGCGGGGACCGCCCGGCTCTTCGGCCCCCATGTCGACTGCGCGGTGAGGATCCGCAACGCGATCGTAGACCGCCTGGGCATCGAGCCCACGGTGGCGCTGGCCCGGAACAAGCTCGTCGCGAAGGTGGCTACCCGGAGCATACGCCCGTCGGGCATGGCCTTTATCCGCCCGGGGGACGAGGCCTCCTTCCTCGCCCCCCAGGACGTCCTCCTCCTCCCCGGCGCGGGGCCTTCCCTGGCGAGGCTCCTGGCGGTGACGGGAGTCGCCGAGATAGGCGACCTGGCCGCCCTCTCCGACGAGGAAGCCCTCTCGATCTTCGGCCGCCGGGGCCCCGCCCTCAGGGACGCGGCCCGCGGGCTCGACGACTCGCCGGTGGCCCCCGGAGGCCTGGGGGAGCGGGTCGTCTCGCGGCGCGCCGAGTTCGCCGAGGACATCCTCGAGGCCGAACTGGCACGAGCCGCCCTGGTCGCCCTCGCGGAGGACGCGGGGCTGGAGCTCCGCCGCTCCCTCCTGGCGGCCACCCGACTCAGGTTGGAGTTGCTCTACGCCGACGGAGTCCCCTCGGCCGCCGAGGAGAGGTCCCGGGGACCCATGGTCCTCGACGCCGAGCTCATCGCCGCCGCCGACAGGGCCTACGCTCGGGCGAACGGCCGCCGCATCCGCCTCAGGGCCATGGCCCTCGTCCTGGGAACTCTGGTCCCGGCCCGGCGGGAGCCCGACCTCTTCGAGCCCGAGGGCCGGGGGGGGCGCCTCGAGCGGCTCCAGGCGGCGGTGGACGCATCCCGGGCGAAGTTCGGTCCGGGGGCGGTCACGAGGGCGGCGACGGTGATCGGCCCCCGCGGCGGCCGGGCCGAGGGATCGGCCCTCCCCGGGGGCGGAGCCCGGAACCGGGGATACCGGTGCCCGCCCGCCTAGCCCTGCGCTCGGCCTACTCCCTCCTGTACGGGGTGCGGCGGGCCGACGAGATCGCCCAACGCGCAGCCTCCTACGGGGCGACGGCCCTCGGAATAGCCGACCGGGACAACCTCTACGGCGTCCACGCATTCCTCGAGGCGGCGCGGGAGGCCGGATTGAAGCCCCTCGTCGGGGCGGAGCTCACGGCCCCGACGCCCCGCCCCGGCTCGGCGGGCCGGCGGCTCCCCCCGGCTTCGCCTCCTCGGACCTCGCCCGCCCCGCGCCCGGGGGAAGCGGCGGCGGGGCGCCGAGGCCTCTTCGCCTTCGCCCTGGATCGACGGGGTTTCTCCCGGCTCTGCGAGCTCCTGAGCGGGGCGAAGCTCGAGCCCTCCTTCGACCTCGTCGCGGCCCTGAGGGAGGACTCGGCGGGCCTAGCCCTGGCCTCGACCTCCCCAGCCCTCCTCGGAGCCCTCGCCGGGCGGGTCGGCCGGCTCTACGCCGCCCTGACGCCCCGGAACCTCGCGGGACTCCGGGCCTCCAGGGGCCTCGGCATACCCCTCATCGCCCTGGACGACGCCAGCTTCCTCGATCCCGAGGACTACCCGGTCCACGAGGTCCTCAGGGCTATAGCCCTCGGAAAGACCGTGGGGAGCCTCGCCCCCGGGGACTGCGCGGACCGGGAGGAGCTCTTCCTCCCCGCCCCGGAGTACGAGCGCCGCCTCTCCTCTTGGCCCGAGGCCCTGCGCTCGACCGAAGAGCTCGCGGCCGAGTGCTCCTTCGACAGGACCTTCGACGGATTCGCCTTCCCGGACTACGACCGCTCCGGCGACGAGGCCGGAGGCGCGAAGATCCGGGGCCCCGAGGAGCTCCTCCGCTCCCGGGTCTTCGAGGGCGCCGAGAAGCGCTACGGCGAGGTCCCCGACGGGGTCGTCGAGCGGATCGAATACGAGCTCGAGATCATCGCCAAGAAGGGCTTCGCCCCCTACTTCCTCGCCATGGACGACATCGTCGCCATGGCCCGGGGGAGCGGAGGCGGGACCTGCGGCCGGGGCTCTGGCGCCGCCTCCATAGTCTCCTACGCCCTCGGGATCACCAACGTCGACCCCATCGCCCACAGGCTCTATTTCGAGCGCTTCCTCACCATGGCCCGGCCCGATCCCCCGGACATCGACGTGGACTTCGCCTGGGACGAGCGGGACGGTCTCATCCGCCGGGTCATCGAGGGCTTCGGGGCGGAGCGCTGCGCCCGGGTAGCCAACCACAACGCCTTCAGGCCCCGATCGGCCCTCCGAGAGGCCGCCAAAGCCTACGGCCTCCCCGACGTCGAAATATCCCGGGCGGAGCGCTCCCTCCTCGAGCTCGGCTCGAGCCCCTGGGAGGAGCGCCTCGCCGGGACCGAAGGAGCCGAGCCGGGCCGCCCCGCGGCCGCCGACTCCCAGAAGGCCGACGGCCGGACCCCGGCGCTGGACTCCCCCTGGCCCGAGGTCCTCGCGGTGGCTCGGCGCCTCGTGGGCCTGCCCCGGGGGCTCTCCATGCACTGCGGCGGCCTCGTCATAGCCCCGGGGCCGATCCGCCGCTACGCCCCGGTGGAGCCCTCGGCCGAAGGCTTCCCCCTCCTCGGCTGGGAGAAGGAGGGGACCGAGGCCGCGGGGCTCGTGAAGATCGACCTCCTGGGGAACCGCTCCCTAGCGGTCATCCGGGACGCCCTCGCGAACCTCCGGGAGGAGGGGGTCGAGCTCGACGAGGAGCTCTGGCGCCCCGAGGAGGACGAGGCGACCGTCGCGGCCCTCGCGAGGGGCGACACGATGGGTGTCTTCTACGTCGAGAGCCCCGCCATGCGCCAGCTCCAGAAAAAGACCGGCCGCGGCGACTTCGACCACATCGTCATCCACAGCTCTATCATCAGGCCCGCGGCCAACGGGTTCATCGCCGAGTACGTCAGGCGGCTCAAAGAGGAGGCCGCCGGCCGACCGAGGACCTGGAAGGCGCTCCACCCCCGCCTGGAACGGATCTTCGACGAGACCTACGGGATACTGTGCTACCAGGAGGACGTGTCGAAGACCGCCGTGGCCCTGGCGGGCTTCAGCGAAGCCGAGGCCGACGCCCTGCGCCGAGTGATAGCCAAGAAGGCCGGCGCGGCCAAGCTACGCTCCTACGAGGAGCGCTTCTTCTCCGGCTGCCGGGCCAAGGGCGTGGACGAGCAGACCATCGGCGCGGTCTGGGCGATGATGCTCTCTTTCGACGGCTACTCGTTCTGCAAGCCCCACAGCGCCTCCTACGCCATGGTCTCCTTCCGCTCCGCCTACCTCAGGGTCCACTTCCCCGCGGTCTTCATGGCCGCGGTCCTCTCGAACCAGGGGGGCTATTACCGGCCCCAGGCCTACGTGAGCGAGGCGAGGCGCATGGGCCTGGAAGTCGTCGGCCCCGACGTGAACCGCAGCCGCTGGCGCTACTACGGGAGGGGGAAGGCCGTGGTGGTCGGCCTCATGGCGGTGGCCGAGCTCTCCCGCTCTGCCGCCGAGGGGCTCGTGGCCGAACGGGAGAAGCGGGGGCCCTTCGCGAGCCTGGCGGAGCTCTCGTCCCGGGTCCGGCTGGGGCGGGACGACATCCTGGCGCTGGTCGCCGCCGGAGCCCTCGATGCCCTGTCCCCCGGACTCCGCCGCGCGGATCAAGCCCGCATCCTCCTGGGCGCCAGGCTCCGATCCGGCGAGTCAGCGGTCCAGGCCGAGCTCTTCGCGGCCTCCCGCGAGGAGCACCCTAGGGCGGCGGCCAGTGGCTCGGCATACGCTCCAACCGTCCCGGGCCCGATCTCGGAGAGAAAGGCCGCCGCGGAGTCCGAGCTCAGGGAGGAGTACGCATCCCTGGGCTTTCTCCGGGAGCATCACCCCTTCGCCCTCTGGAGGAGGGAGCTCGCGCGGATCGACCGCGTCCTCGCCCGGGACCTGGGGCGCTACCGGAACCGCAGGGTGAAGCTCCTCGGCTGGCCGGTCACCCAGAAAGAAGTCCTGACCTCCGACGGCCGGGGCATGGATTTCGTCAGCTTCGAGGACGAGACGGCCCTCTACGAGACCGTCCTCTTCCCCGAGGCTTTCGAGGGCTCGAGGAAGCTCCTCTTCGACCAGCTCCCCCTCGTGGTCTCGGGGAAGGTGAAGGACGACCAGGGAGCCTTGATCGTCGAGGTGGAGGATCTCGAGCCGGCGGTCCGAGTCCCTGGGCGGTCCTAGCCCCCGAGCCCGGCGAAGTACTCCCCGTAGGCGCCGGCGCCCTCTTCCATGACCTCGGGGGGCAGGATGAGTCCGAAGGTGAAGAAGGCCTCCCGCTCCATGTCGAAGAAGTAGCCGGGCTGGGTCCACAGATGCTTCTCGCCGAGGAGCCCCAGGGCCAGCTCCTCCTCGGGGAGGAACCGCGGCGATTCGACTATAGCGGTCCAGCCCCCCCCACAGGTCAGGACCCGGTGGGGGGAGTTCCGGTACTCCAGGACTTTCCGCAGGATGCCGAGATTCCGCGTCAGGCGCTCCCGGAGCCGCGCGGCGAAGTCGGCCTGGGAGGCGAGGAGCCCGGGAAGGGCGTTCTGGACTGGCGTGCCTGCGGAGAGATAGGAGTCGGCGATGATCTCGAGGCGGCCGGCGGCCTCTTCGAGGAGAGGCGCAGGTCCCGAGGCGGCGATCCACCCGAGCTTCATCTGTGGCAGCCCCAGGCGCTTGGACAGGCCGTCCAGGACGAATGTGAGGGTCTCTTCCTCCCCGACGAAGGAGGATCGGCCGGAGCCCGAAGGATCCGCCGCAGGAGCCTCGGCGGGGAAGCCGTAGAAAACCTCGTCGACGATGAGGGCGCAGCCGAAGCTGACGCCGAGGCTTACGAGCTCCCGGCGCTCCTCGGCCCCGACGTACGATCCCGTCGGATTGTTGGGGTTGATGAGGACCAAAGCTTTGGCCCGGCCGTCCTCCAGGGCGCGCCGCACCGAGTCCAAGTCGATGCGCCAGCCGGCCGGATGGGAGTAGAAGAGCCGGTAGGGCCGCGTCTCCACGGCCTCGAGGCCCGCGAGGTAGTCGAAGAGGGGATAGCCGGGCTTGGGCACGAGGATAGCGTCGCCAGGATCGCAGAGGAGCTTGAAGAGCCAGCCGTAGGCCTCGGAGGTGGAAGCGCAGAGAAAGATATCCTCGGGCCTCGGGCAGCCTCGGCCCGGGGCGCGGCCGAGGTCTGACCGGCCGGCGTAGTCGGCGGCGAGGGCCTCCCGGGGGGCGAGGAGTCCCCGAGGGTTCGGCTCGTAGCGCAGGTTCGAGGCCGCGCGGAAGAGGTCGAGGAGGGCCTCCCCCTCGAGGGGCGTCCTGAGGCCCACCCGGCTGGGGTTGCTCTCCGAGAGATCGAGGATGCTAGCCCCTACCGCCCTGAGGCTGGAGCGCGAGGAGGCCATGGCGTTGGGGCTGGCCGGCCAGGGAAGCCTGGACGAGAAGAGTCTGGTCATCGCGCCACTATAGAGACGCCGCGAGGCTAAGGGCAAGCGGCGAGGCCACGAGCCGGCGCGAGGGCAGCGCGCGGCGGGGCGGCGGGGCGGCGGGGTGGCGGGGCGGCGGGCGCGAGGGCTCGGCCGAGGGAACTCGGGCGCGGAGGCCGGCTCATCGCCTGGCCGTGGCGGCGGAGCTATTGACCTGGAGATGGGATTCCTTGTATCGCTTGATGATCCCTCGATCTATCGGAGCGAGCATGGCGCGATCCCGGGAAACCGGCATCGAAGACAGGATCCTCGATGCCGCGTTTAAGATTTTCGGCGAGCGAGGCTTCCGGGCCGCGGCGGTCCGGGACATAGCGGCGGAGGCGGGCATCTCCTCGGGCTCCATCTACACTTACTTCCCGGACAAGGAAGATCTCTTCAAGGCCGCGGTGGTCCGGGCATGGGGGAAATTCATCCGCGAGCTCGAGGGGATAGCGGCGGAAGGCCTGGGGCGAGAGGAGCTGACCTCGGCGCTCTACGGGCGCGGCTTCGCGGCCTTCGGGGCGGCCTCCCCCCTCATGAAAGCCATGTTCGTCGAGGCGGCGAAGTTCGACCTCGTGGAGCCCTATCTAGACCGGGCCTGCGCGGCCCTCGACCGGATCGTCGAGCCCGAGGCGGCCGGAGCGGGGACAGAGCCCAGCGGGCTGGGGGACGAAGCGCGAGTCCGCCGCCACGCGGCCACGAGGACCCTCGTCCTCGGCATTCTCGCCTCCATCGCCCTCCTGCCCGAGGCAGGGCCCCAGGCAGGCATCGACGCCCTCAAGGAGACGAGCGCCGCCCTCCTCCAGCGCGAGCCTTTCATGGCGGCCGGCGGGAGCACCTAGTCTTCTGGGGGCGGGCCCTCTGCCGCGGCCCCTCATCGAGGGGCTCTACAGCTGTCCGCGCCAGTCCTCTCCGGAGGCGTGTCCCGAAGGCTTCATCCGGCGCCGGGATCAAGTGAATACCGTGAGGGCCGCCAAGGCCAGGAAGACCGCGGCTAGGAGGAGCTTCGTGCTCCCCATCCTCCTCTGGAAGATCGTCGCTATCCTCTTGGAGCTCACCCCCAGGTAGCTCGCCGCGAAGACCGCGAGGAGCGGGGCGATGAAACAGGCATTGTAGAGGAGGAGGAGGAGCATAGCGTCGGCCCTGCCTTGGGACCTCGCCAGGTAGGCGAGGGTCGGCAAGTAGACCTGGCCTGTGCAGGCGAACTCGAAGATCGACACGAGGAGCCCGAGGACGAAGGACGAGGCTGCCAGGGCCGAGGCGCGCCTCCTCTCGCGGATCGACTCGTGGATCCGCAGCTTGAGGGAATTGGGCAGCTGGAGGAGCATCTCCGAGGGCTTGCCGGCTCTGATCCGCGTGAAATCGTAGACCGAGAGGCCGGCGAGGGCGGCGAGGGCCACCACCAGGACCCAGCGAACGATCGTCGCCACGAGGGCCACCGCCTGGGCGGCCCGCAGGGCGGCGAAGAGGCCGAAGCCAGCGCCCAGGTAAGCCAGGAACACTCCTACGCTGAAAAAGGCTCCGATGGCCAGGACTTCCCGTCTCCCCCGGCCGGCGAGGGCGAGGGAGGCGAGGAGGAAGATCAAAGTCGTGAAGGCGCACGGGTTTATCCCGTCGATGAGCCCCGCGGCGACCACCGGGAGGATCGCCAGCCTAAAGCTGGCGGAGTCGCCCGAGGGAGCGGCGGAAGAGGCCGCTGCGCTGGCAGCGACGCCAGCGGCGGGACCGCCGGAGTCTCCATTCTGCGAGGCGGCGAGGTCCCAGGTCTTAGACGCCAGGATGCCTGGAAGTCGCGCCTCGATTTCCGCGTCGCCTTGGAGGAGGGAATTCCCGATCCGAAGGGCAGGTATTGACTTCACCGCCGTTCCGATCGACGCGGCGAAAGTCGTTAACTCCTCATAATTCGCGCCGACCAATAGGTCCTTCCGCTCCACCTCGAGGCTCAGCCCCACCCGGGATTCCATGGCTGGAAGATCGGCCGACAGGAACTTTTCACAGGAACGGCAGCCCGACAAGTAATAGTAAGATATTCTTCCGGCGGAACCTTGAGCTCTGTCCCCAGGGGCGGCGGCGATCCCGCCACTCCCCTGAGCTCTGTCCCCCTGGAGCCCCTGGGGCCGGTTCGCGCTGCGCACCATCCCGCTCAGGATGTAGTACCTAGGAGCGCCGACCGGTGGGTCGGTCTGGACGGCGAAGAACCGCTGGGTCTTGCCCTCGTAGTCCGCCGGGTCGAAGCTCATGGCGAAAGCCGCCGAGCCTCCGGGCGCGACGACCGCGTAACCTGGCGATACTTTCAGACAGTCGCAGGTCGGGACGAGGGTGACTCGGGTCGGCTCTGTCCCCCGATTTTTCGCGACGACGCTGGCGTGGACAATCTCATCTTGATTCGCCACTCCGAAATCGAGCTCCCGCGGCGAGAACTCAATATTTTCAGCCCCGCTGCCCCAAGCTCGCCCCGAAGAGAGGACAAAGCATACTGCGTTGATCAGCAAAAGTGCTCTAATTTTCACCACACAAATGTACCTTTCCTCAAACTGTTATGTATATCCACGTGGTAATCTGTTTCGCGTCCGCTTGACAATCGATACTATCGATGGTAGTCCTTGGTAATGTTTCGCAAGTATATCACGAGACGGGCAATGATTCCCGCGCTTCTCTGCTTCCAGGTTGTACCTCTCGTACTGTTCCCCTTCGAAACGTACTCGATCAACACCCAGGAATGGTGGCTGCCGGTCTTGCTGGCCGTGCTCGCGATCGTATCCCTCGTGCAGATCCTCGGCCGCCACAGCATCGCGCCCTGGCCCTGGTACCTCATGGCCTTCGCCCAGGGTTTCAACATCATCTCGAGGCTCATGATGCTCCTCCCCCACTCCACCGTGGGCGTAGAGGGGGGCGGCCTCGCGTTCAACGCGCCCTACGTGATCGTGGCCTTCGCGACCATGCTCCTTTCGGCATTCGAGATCTGGTACTGCGAGCTCCCCGAGGTGAGGCAGCGCTACGCCCCCCACAGTTCGGCCAAGGCGGCCGCTTGAGTTTCTTCCGCGCCCATGAAGCTTGCCCTGGACCTACTAGGGCAGGGCGCGGATTGAAGTAAGTGTTCCAAGGAGGAAGTATGAAGCGTGTTCTCTCGCTAGCCGTCCCGGCCCTGCTGGCAATGGCTATCGCCGTAGGCTGCGCCCCCGCGTCCAAGGACGTGAAGGTCGGAGTCATCGTCCCGCTCTCCGGCGCAGTGCCCTCGTTCGGCCTCTCCGTCAAGGAAGGCACCATGCTCGCCATCAACGAGTGGAACGCCAAGGGCGGCGTCCTCGGCAAGAAGATCGTCCCGATCATCGAGGACGGCCAGTGCTCCGCCGACGCGGCGGTGAACGCCGCCAACAAGCTGATCAACCAGGACAAGGTCAAGTTCATCCTGGGCGAGACCTGCTCCGGCGCCACGATCCCGGTCACCGAGATCACCAACCCCGCCAAGATCCTCCAGATCAGCCCCTGCGCCACCAACCCGAACGTCACGGTGGACAAGGCCGGCAAGACCAAGGACTACATCTTCCGCGCCTGCTACATCGATCCCTTCCAGGGCGGCATCCTCGGCCAGTTCGCCTACAACAACCTCAAGGCCACCAAGGCCTTCGTGATGTACGACCAGGGCAACGACTACACCATCGGCCTGGCCAACGCCTTCGAGGCCCAGTTCACCAAGCTCGGCGGCCAGATCGTCGGCAAGGAGACCTACACCAAGACCGACACGGACTTCTCCGCGATCCTCGCCAAGATCAAGAACGCGAAGCCCCAGGTGGTCCTCCTCCCCGACTACTACAACATCGTCAACCTCGTGACCAAGCAGGCCAAGGAGAAGGGCATAAGCGTCCCCTTCGTCGGCGGCGACGGATGGGATTCCGCCGACCTCGACAAGGCCGCGGCCGCCGGCGGCTACTTCACCAACCACTACTCGAAGGACGATCCCCGCCCCATCGTGCAGGAGTTCCTGAAGAGCTACGGCGCCGCCTACAAGACCGACGACGGCAAGGACAAGGTCCCCGACGCCCTCGCGGTCCTCGGCTACGACTCGGCCAACCTCATGTTCCAGGCCATGAAGGACGCCAACTCCACCGACCCCGCCAAGGTCAAGGCCGCCCTCGAGAAGATCAGCCTCGACGGCGTCACGGGCAAGATCACCTTCGACAACGTCCACAACCCCGTCAAGGCCCTCACTATCCTCCAGGTCAAGAAGGACAAGATCGAGTTCAACTCCGTCGTCCAGCCCTGATCCTGAAGGGAGGCCTTCGGCCGATAGGCCGGGGGCCTTTCACTGTCCCGGCGCCCGCGCTCGAAGCGGGGCGCCGGCCGCTCCACGCGAGCTAGAAAGCGTGCGGAGGGGGCAAGCCGCGAGGCTTGCCCTCTCCCATTGAATAGACCATCGAAGAGGTAGCGTGAATGTCATCCAGCAACGAATCGACGAAAGCCGTCACGTCCGCTAAGGCGCGTCGCGGGCCGCCCCTAGCTTGGGTCGGCTGGGCCTTCCTCATCCTCCTGGGCCTCGCCGTGGTCGCCTACATAGCGGCCAAGGCGGCGACCAACCCCGTTCTCTTCCTCCAGAATCTCCTGGACGGACTCAAGCTCGGCTTCGTCTACGCCCTCATAGCCCTCGGCTATACGATGGTCTACGGCATCGTCAAGCTCATCAACTTCGCCCACGGCGACATCTTCATGGTGGGAGCCTTCACGAGCTTCTACGCGGTCAGCCGCTTCAACCTCCACCAGTGGCCCCAGGCGGTCTTCCCTGGCATCCCGCCGGCCATCTCGGTGGTCGTGGGCTCGATCACCGTAATGCTCCTCTCCATGGCGGTCTGCACCGTCCTCGCGGTCACCATCGAGCGGGTGGCCTACAAGCCCCTGCGGAACGCCCCGCGCATCACGGCCCTCATAACGGCCATCGGCGTCTCCTTCTTCCTCGAGTTCTTCGGCGCCCTCCCCTTCGTGTTCTCCGGGCGCTTCATCCCCTACAAGTCGCCCTTCCCCACGACGGCCTGGTACGTCCAGGACGGGATCCACCCGATAGTCGCTGGCCAGGCCTCGCCGGACAACACGATCTCCTTCTCGAACATCTTCCTCCTCATCGCCGCGGCCTCGATCCTCGTGCAGATCCTCCTCCAGTTCATCGTGAAGCGCACGAAGATCGGCATCGCCATGCGGGCCGCCTCCTACGATCAGAACACGGCCCGCCTCATGGGCATCAACGTGGACAGGGTCATCTCCTTCACCTTCGCCATCGGGGCCGCCTTCGCCGGCCTCGGCGGAGTGCTCTACGCCATCGCCTACTCCTCCATCTGGAGCCAGCTCGGCATCCTGCCGGGCCTCAAGGCCTTCGTGGCGGCGGTCCTCGGAGGCATCGGCTCGATACCCGGCGCCTTCGTCGGCGCCCTCATCATGGGCCAGGCCGAGGCGATGACCATGAGCTACATCTCCACGCCCATGCGGGACGCCGTGGCCTTCACGATCCTCATCATCGTCCTCCTCGTGAAGCCCACGGGGCTCTTCGGCGAACCCTCCGGGGAAAAGGCATAAGGGGGACGCCATGGAGATAGGATACCTGTTCAGCACCATCGTGAAGATGGTGGCCCTCATCGCCTGGATCTACGGCCTCCTCTGGGGCCTCGGGCGCAAGAAGCTCTGGCAGAAGGCCGCGACCGTGGTCCTCGCCTTCGGCGTCATCCAGGCCCTCATCATGGTCCAGATCGGGGACTTCTCCCCCTTCTCCGCCTTCGACCAGGGCCTCCTCTTCCAGTCCATAACGATGACCATGGTCGCCCTGGGGCTCAACCTGATCTACGGCTACAACGGCCAGTTCAGCCTCGCCCAGTGGGGCTTCTACGGCATCGGCGCCTACTGCGCCGCCGACATCACGTACCGCTGGACCAACGGCGACGCCTCGGGCATCGTCGTGGCCGGGCTCGGCGTGGTCCTCGGGGCCCTGGCCATCTTCGGGGTCGGCCGCTTCCTCAGGACCAAGCGGGGAGTCCCCGTGATGTCCGCCTTCACCTTCTACCTCTTCGCCATGGTCGCCGCCGGCGCCGCGGCCGTCTACATCGGGGCGGCGATCTCGCCCTCCCTCGCGCAGTACTTCGGCTCAGCGGGCGCCCCCGGCCCCCTCGCCTCCCCCGTCGCCCTCCAGGCGGTCTTCTTCCTCTCGGTCATCATCGCCGGGGCCTTCGCCGCCGAGGTGAGCTTCATCTTCGGGCTCCCGGTCCTCTCGCTGGGCTCCGACTACTTCGGCATCGCGACCCTGGGCTTCGCCATCATCGTGAAGACCCTCCTCGTCAACTCCGACACGATCCTCCCCTTCACCGAGATGAAGGGAGGCCGGGGCATGATCGGCATCCCGAAGCTCACCAACTGGATCTGGGCCTTCATCTTCCTCGTCCTGGTCATCATCCTCATCCGCAACTTCGTGCGCTCCAGCACGGGGCGCGCCACCCTGGCCGTCCGGGAGGACGAGATAGCCGCGAGGGCCATGGGCATCGACGTCGCGGGCAACAAGCTCCTCGCCTTCGTCGTCGGCTCCTTCGTGGCCGGCATCGGCGGGGCCATCTACGCCCACTACATGGGCTTCCTCGCCCCGGGCAGTTTCGACTTCATCCAGGGCTTCAACCCCCTCATCATCGTGGTCTTCGGCGGTCTAGGGAGCATGACCGGGTCCATCGCGGCCTCCTTCGGCTGGATCTTCTTCCTCGAGGGCTTCCTCCGCGTCCTCCTCGGGCAGATGGGCACCGACGCACCCTCCTGGCGCTTCGTCCTCTACCCCATCTCCCTCCTCCTCCTCATGCTCGTCAGGCCCCAGGGGCTCCTGGGCACCACCGAGTGGGGCTTCTTCAAGGACCGCGGCGCTGGCGGCAAGTTCAAGGCCAACCTCTTCAAGAAACCTAAGGCTCTCAAGCCCGCCGAGGAGACCCAGCCATGAAGACGGATATCAAGAAGGGCGAGGACATCCTCGTCATGGACCACGTCACCAAGGCCTTCGGAGGCCTCCTCGCGGTGAAGGACTTCTCCCTCGAGCTCCCCAAGGGGGCCATCCAGGGCCTGATCGGCCCCAACGGCGCCGGGAAGACCACGGCCTTCAACCTCATCACCGGGGTCATCCCCGCCACCTCGGGCTCCATAGAGTTCGAGGGCGATCGGATCGACGGCCTCGAGAGCTACGAGGTCACCCGCTTGGGCATCGCGCGGACCTTCCAGAACATCCGCCTCTTCTCCAACCTCTCGGTGCTGGACAACGTGCGCATCGCCTACCACTCCCACGCCGGCTACGGCCTGGGGGACAGCATCTTCCGCACCAAGCGCTTCGAGAAGAAAGAGCGCGAGCTCACCGACAAGGCCCTGGAATTCCTCTCCATCTTCAAGCTCCAGGACATAGCCGACGAGGTCGTGAAGAACCTCCCCTACGGCCAGCAGCGCCGCGTCGAGATCGCGCGGGCCCTCGCCTGCGATCCCCGGCTCCTCCTCCTGGACGAGCCGGCCGCGGGCATGAACCCCAGGGAGATCCTGGAGCTCATGGACTACATCCACTTCATCAAAGATCGCTTCGACCTCACCATACTCCTCATCGAGCACCAGATGCGCGTCGTCATGGGCATCTGCGAGTACCTGACCGTCATGGACTTCGGGGAGGTCATCGCCCGGGGCACCCCGAAGGAGATCCAGTCCAACCAGCGGGTCGTCGAAGCGTATCTGGGGAAAGGAGCCGGCAAAATTGCTGCGAGTTGATAACCTTCACGTATTCTACGGCGCCATCCACGCGCTCCAGGGCGTTTCGTTCAAGGTCGACGAGGGCGAGATAGTCACCCTCATCGGGGCCAACGGCGCCGGCAAGTCGACCATCCTCCGGACCCTCTCGGGCATCCTCAGGCCCAGCGAAGGCTCGATCCAGCTCAACGGCCAGGAGATCACCACCGTCCCCGCCGAGAAGATCGTCACCATGGGCATGAGCCACGTACCCGAGGGGCGGCGCATCTTCGCCCCCCTCACGGTCAAGGAGAACATCACCATGGGCGCCTACACGCGCTCCGACCCGGCGGAGATCCAGGCCAGCCTGGAGCGGGCCTACCGCAGCTTCCCCCGGCTCAAGGAGCGCGAGGGGCAGTACGGCGGCACCCTCTCGGGGGGCGAGCAGCAGATGCTCGCCATGGCGCGGGCCCTCATGTCCAAGCCCAGCCTCCTCCTCCTGGACGAGCCCTCCATGGGCCTGTCGCCCCTCCTCGTGGAGGAGATCTTCAAGATCATCGTGGAGATCAACAGGGAGGGCACGAGCATCCTCCTCGTCGAGCAGAACGCCCAGATGGCCCTCTCGATAGCCAACCGGGCCTACGTCCTCGAGACGGGCTCCATCGTCATGTCCGGCGACGCCAAGGAGATCGCGGCCAACCCCGACGTGAAGAAGGCCTACCTCGGGATCTAGAGGGGGAGCGCAGCACCTGAACAAAAAGGCGCTCCGCGAACTTCCGCCGTCGAGGCGGCGGGAAGAGCATTCGGACCGACCGCCGGGGGCGGGGCCTGTCTCGCGAATCCGCGGGCCATGCTCCGCCCCTTGTCATTGAGGCTCCGCGTGGTCCGTGGTGTCGTGAGACACCCGCCGCTTCGCGGCACCTACCTCGTCGGGGCTGCGTCTAGGCCGGTTCACGCCGCATGGGGTGCAGGGTCGCGGAGCGCCCGGGCTTCTGCGGCGCTCCGCCGTAGGTCCCGCGGCTCCCCCTGGCTGCGAAGTCCTCGGCGCGGGGCTCCCCCGCGCCTGCGGTCTTCTCCGCCACCCCCACGCTGCCTAGGCTGGCCTTATAAACGTTGCGCGACGGCGTCGGCTAACGTTTCTTCGGCCCGGGGCGGCGGGGGCCCGGTGGCCGCCCTCCCTTGGAGCGGCCGGTCCCCGGGGCGGTGCGGCCCTCGCCGAAGTACTTCTCGCTGCGGTAGCGGAGCCAGACCCGGAGGACCTGGGGTATCCCGTCCTTCTCCTCCTTCGAGAGTTCCCCGTAGAGCTCCAGGGCCTTCTTCCGCTCGCCTCTGCACGCGGGGTTGTTGTGCTCTTCCCAGAGGCTCCGGGCGAGCCTAATGCGGCGGCAGACTTCCTTGACGCGCTCCTCGCCCTCGGCGGCCACGGCCCTCAACCTCTGCGCTTCGCGGTGAGGCCCGCGAGGAAATTCCGGAGGAACTGATCCCCGCAGGGCCTGTAATTGTGGTGGCCCGGCTTGCGGAAGAGGGCCGAGAGCTCCGACCTGGAGACCTCGATCCCGGCCAGGCCCATGATCGCGGCGAGGTCCTCGTCCTTCAGGGCAAGGGCCACCCGCAGTCGCTTAAGAATGTCGTTGTTCGTGAGGCGGCCCCGCCGCGCCGCCCCGGCATCCCGCCGCGCCGCGGCCTCGGGAGGGCCCTCTCGCTTCCCCCTGAGCTCTACCACGAGGGCGTCCAGGAAGGCCACCATGAGCTCGTCGTCGCACACGACGAAGCCCGGCTCCCCCTCGGAGAGGAAGATGCCCTCCAGCTCCTGGGGAGAGACCTCCCGGCCCGCCGCGGCGAGGATCGCCGCGACCTGGACCTCCGGGAGGTTCAAGGCGTAGCGGAGCCGCTTCAGCACTTCGTTGTTCTGCATGAGGCCCTTCTCCGAAGGCTGTGCCCCGGCCTAGTCCTTGAGGGGCAGGGGGTTGTAGCGCACCCCGTAGTCGTACTCGTCGACCCGCTCGGTCCTCTTCACGAAGCCGACCACCCGGTAGGTGACGGGGGTGAAGGCCGCCTCGATGGAGCACTTGAACAGGTAGTTCGAGGCCATCATGGTGAGGAGCACCGAGCTCGGGTAGGAGCCGGCGAAGGCTATGGTCACGAAGAGGAGGGTGTCGGCCAGCTCCCCCACGAGGGTCGAGCCTATGGTGCGGGTCCACAGCCAGCGGCCCCGGGTGAGGACCTTCATGCGGGAGAGGACCACCGAGTTGGACCACTCGCCGGCGAAGTAGCCCACCACGCTCGCCAGGGCGATGCGCGGCACCTGGGCGAGGATGTCGTCGTACGACCGCTGGAGCGTCCAGCTCGGGTCCGCGGGCAGGGCGCCGATGATCCAGATGTTGAGGGACATGACCGCCAGAGCCCCGAGGCCAGTCCAGATCACCTTCCTGGACTGGCGGTAGCCGTAGACCTCGGTGAGGACGTCCCCGAAGATGTAGGACATCGGGAAGAGGAGAGTCCCCCCGTCGAAGACGAAGGGCCCGATCCGCAGCATCTTGGCCGCGAGCACGTTCGACAATATGAGGACCCCCACGAACAGGCCGGATATCACCGGCAGGAGCCTCGTCTTTCCTTCGTCGCTCATCCTAGACTCTCCCTCACGGCCCTCTCGGCCTCTCCGGGGTCCTCGCCCCGCCTGGACGCGTAGTCCTCGATCTGGTCGCGGCTTACGCCGCCTACCGCGAAATACCTCGACTCGGGGTGGCTGAAGTAGAAGCCCGACACCGAGGCGGCGGGGAGCATCATGAAGCTCTCGGTGAGGTCCATGCCGATCCTCTCCTTCGCCCCGAGGAGATCGAATATGGCTGCCTTGTCCCGGTGGTCCGGGCAGGCGGGGTAGCCGGGGGCCGGCCGGATGCCCCGGTAGCGTGCCGTCGCGAGCTTCTCAGGGGGGATGTCCTCGTCCGGCGCGTAGCCCCAGATCCGCCTACGGACCTCGGCGTGCATCATCTCGGCGAAGGCTTCGGCCAGGCGGTCGGCGAGGATCTTCCGCATTATAGCCCCGTAGTCGTCCCCCGCCGCCTCGAAGGCCGCGACCTCCTCGTCGAGGCCGAGGCCCGCGGTCACGGCGAAGACCCCCATCCAGTCCCGGGGGGCGCCGGGGTCAGCGGGGGCCAGGAAGTCGGCGAGGCAGAGCTGGGGGCTCCCGTCCTCCTTCATCCGCTCCTGGCGGAGGAAGGGGAAGGTCGCCCGCGCGGCCTCGCGGGAGGAGTCGGCGTACACGAGGACGTCGTCGCCCCGCCTCGCCGCCGGGAGGACGGCGCAGAGCCCCGCGGCCGACACCCGGCCCGCGGCCGACATCGCGGCCAGGGCCTCGTCGGCGTCGACTCGGAGCTTGCGGGCCTCCTCGAAGCGCTCGGGCCCCTCCAGGGCGCCGGCCCTCCCCTTCATCCCCCACTCGTGGTAGAAGAATCGCCAGTCGATGTAGGGGATGAGGTCGCCCAACGCGGGCCGCAGCTCGACCACCCCGTCGACGGCCGGCTCAGGCGGGGAGTAGCCCGAGAAGTCGGCCTCGAAGCCCCGGCCCCTGGCCTCGGCCAAGCCGTAGCGCCGGGCGCTCGCCTCCCGCTCCCGGCCGAGGGCCCGGAGGGCCTCCTGCTTGGCCGCGACCTCGGCGGCGAAGGCCTCGCCGCCGGCGGGGTCGAGGATCCTGGCGAGGATGCCCGGAGTCGTGGATGCGTCGCCACCGTGGACCACGAGGCCCGAGTACTCGGGGGCTATCTTCAGGGCCGTGTGCCGCGGGCTCGTGGCCGCGCCGCCCACGAGGAGGGGGAGCTTCATGCCCCGCCTCTCCATCTCCCGCGCCACCCGGGCCATCTCCTCCAGGGAGGGGGTTATGAGGCCCGAGAGGCCCACGGCCACCACCCCGGGCGCCGCGGCGGCCTCCAGCACCGCCTCGCAGGGGGTCATCACCCCCAGGTCCACGATCTCGTAGCCGTTGCACTGGAGGACCACGGAGACGATGTTCTTCCCGATGTCGTGGACGTCGCCCTTCACCGTGGCGAGGACGATCTTGCCCCGCCCTGCCCCGCCCCCCCCCGCCCGGAGGCCCGGGAGGATGGCCCCGACCGCCTCCTTCATGACCCTGGCGCTCTTCACGACCTGGGGGAGGAACATCTTGCCCGAGCCGAAGAGCTCGCCGACCTTGGCCATGCCCTCCATGAGGGGGCCCTGGATCACCTCGAGCTCCCCGCCGAGCTCGGCCTTCGCCTCGAGGGCGTCCTGGGCCGCCCACGCGGAGGTCCCAGACACGAGGGCTTGGACGAGCCTCTGGCCCGGAGGGAGGGAGCGCCACGCGGGCTCTGCGGCCTTGTCCGCCGCGCCGCCGGGGGCCATCCCCGAGGCCGCCTCCAGGAGCCGCTCGGTGGCGTCCTCCCTGCGGTCGAAGAGGAGGTCCTCGATCCGCCCCCGGAGTTCCGGCTCGATCTCGTCGTAGATCCCCAGGGCCGAGGGGTTCACGATCCCCATGTCCATCCCCGCGGCCTTGGCGTGGTAGAGGAAGACCGTGTGGATCGCCTCCCGCAGGGCGTCGTTGCCCCGGAAGGAGAACGAGACGTTGGAGACCCCGCCCGAGACGAGGCATCCGGGCAGCCTCCGCTTGAGCTCCCGGGTCGCCTCGAAGAAGTCCAGGGCGTAGCGCCGGTGCTCCTCGATGCCGGTGCCCACGGCGAAGACGTTGGGATCGAGGATGATGTCCTCGTCGCGGTAGCCCGCCTTCTCCACGAGGAGGTCCCTGGCCCGGGAGAGGATGGCCACCCGCCGCTCGCGGCTCGTGGCCTGGCCCTCCTCGTCGAAGGCCATGACCACCACCGCCGCCCCGTACTTCGCGATTCTCCTCGCGTGGTCGAGGAAGGGGAGCTCCCCCTCCTTGAGGCTGATGGAGTTGACGACGCACTTGCCCTGGACCGACTGGAGGGCCGCCTCTATGGTCTCGAAGCTCGAGGAGTCGATCATGAAGGGGACCCGGGCGAGCTCGGGCTCCCCGGCGGCGTAGGCGAGGAAGCCGCGCATCTCGGCCTGGGCGTCGACGAGGGGATCGTCGAGGTTTATGTCGACGATCTGGGCCCCGGCGGCCACCTGGTCCGCGGCGACTCGGATCGCCTCCTCGCGCTTGCCCTCGCGCACGAGGCGGGCGAATTTCTTGGAGCCCGCCACGTTGGAGCGCTCGCCGACGTTCACGAAGAGGCTGTCCGGACCCACGTACAACGCCTCGAGGCCGGAGAGGGAAGTTATGCGACGCCGTTCCGGGAGGACCCGCGGGGCCACCCCCCTCAGGGCCTCCCGCAGGGCGGCTATGTGCTCCGGCCTCGTGCCGCAGCAGCCCCCCGCCACGTTCACCCCGACCTCCCGGGCGAAGCGGGAGAAGACTCGGGCGAAGTGCTCGGGGGTCTCGTCGTATCCGCCCTCGGCGTTCGGCAGGCCCGCGTTCGGGTGGACGCTGAGCCGGAAGGGCGAGAGGCCGGCGATCTCCTCGGCCCGGGAGAGGAGGGCCTCGGCGCCCAGGGAGCAGTTGAAGCCCACGGAGAAGGGGTCGGCGTGGGAGACCGAGGCGAGGAAGGCCTCGGTGGTCTGGCCCGAGAGGTTGCGCCCCGCCTGGTCGACGATGGTGCCGGAAATCATGAGGGGGAGCCGCTCCCCCCGCTCCTCGAAGACCGAGAGCGCCGCCTTGATGGCCGCCTTGGCGTTGAGGGTATCGAACACAGTTTCCACGAGGAGGATGTCGGCCCCCCCCTCGATGAGGGCCAGTACGGCCTCCCGGTACGAGGCCTCCATCGCGGCGAAGGTCGCGAGACGCTTGGCGGGGTCGGAGGGGTCCGGGGAGACCGAGAGGCTCTTGCTCGTGGGGCCAAGGTCGCCGGCGACGAAGCGGCGCCGGCTGGGATCCGCGGCGTTCCACTCGTCCACCGCCCGCCGGGCTATGCGGGCGGATTCCCGGGCCATGTCGGCGGCGTAGTCCCCGAGGCCGTAGTCCTCCTGGTGGATCCGGGTCGAGGTGAAGCTGTCGGTGGTCACGATGTCGGCGCCGGCGGCGAGGTAGGCCGAGCAGACCTTGTAGGGGACCTCGGGGAGGGAGAGGCAGAGGGCGTCGTAATCGCCCTTGATCGGCGTCGGGTGCCCGGCCAGGGGTCCGGCCCGGTAGCTCTCCTCGCCGAGGCCGAAGCCCTGTATCAGCACGCCGGTGGAACCGTCGAGGATGAGTATGCGCTCGGCGGCCGCGGCCTCCAGGGCCAAGTAGGCTTCGGTCTTCCTCATGAGAGGAGTATAAGGGAAGGGGGCCTCCAGTGAAAAGCGCGGGAGAGGGCCTCCCTCAGCCCTCCCCCCTCCTGATGCGCTCGATCGCGTCCCGGATCGTCGCGGCCTCCTCGAACTCGAGGTTCTTGGCGTGCTCGAGCATCTGCGCCTCAAGGGCCTTGAGCAGGGACTTCTTCTGCTCGGGGACGAGGAGGTTGTGGGACTTCTCGAGGACCTCGATCTCCGTGGAGGCCGAGTCGACCTTCTCCTCCCGGTGCCTCTCGAGGATGTCCTCGACCGCCTTCTTGATGGTCCTGGGGGTGATCCCGTGCTCGGCGTTGTACGCGAGCTGGATCTCCCGGCGCCGCGCGGTCTCCTGGATGGCCAGCGCCATGGCCTCGCTCTCCCGGTCGGCGTACATCACGACCTTGCCCGCGGCGTTGCGGGCCGCCCGGCCGACGATCTGGATGAGGCTGGTGGCGGAGCGGAGGAAGCCGATCTTGTCGGCGTCCAGAATGGCGATGAAGGAGACCTCGGGGAGGTCGATGCCCTCCCTGAGGAGGTTGATGCCCACGAGGACGTCGTAGTCCCCTGCGCGGAGCTGCTTGAGGATCTCCACGCGCTCGATGGTCTCGACCTCCGAGTGGATGTAGCGCACCTTGAGGCCGAGGCCCGAGAGGTACTCGGTGAGCTCCTCGGCCATGCGCTTGGTGAGGGTGAGGATGAGGCTCCGCTCCCCGGCGGCGTTGCGCGCCTTCACCTCGGCGTAGATATCCTCCATCTGGCCCTCGGAGGGGCGCACGTCTATCTCGGGGTCGACGAGGCCCGTGGGCCGGATCACCTGCTCGGCCACCTGCTTGGACTTCCCGAGCTCCTCCTCCCGGGGGGTCGCGGAGACGCAGACGACCTCGTCGAGCATGCCGAGGAACTCCTCGTACTTGAGGGGCCGGTTGTCCCTCGCCGAGGGGAGGCGGAAGCCGTAGTCCACCAGGGTGGTCTTGCGGCTCCGGTCCCCGGCGTACATGGCGCCGATCTGGGAGAGGGTCACGTGGGACTCGTCGATGAAGGTGACGAACTCCTTGGGGAAGTAGTCGATGAGGACACCCGGCCTCTCCCCGGCCGCGCGGCCCGCGAGGGGGGCGGAGTAGTTCTCGATGCCCGGGCAGTAGCCCATCTCCTCGAGCATCTCGAGGTCGTACTCGGTGCGGCTCTTGAGCCGCTGGGCCTCCACGAGCTTGCCCCCCGCCATGAGGGTCTCGTAGCGCTCGTCGAGCTCCTCGCGGATCCTGCCCAGGGCGCTCCTCACCCGGTCCTCGGGCATGACGAAGTGCTTGGCCGGGTAGACCACCGCCTCGTCGAGGTCCTGGCCCAGGGCGCCGGATATCGGGTCGAACTTGCGAATCCGCACCACCGTGTCGTACTCGAGCTCGATGCGGTAGGCCTCCTGGGCGTAAGCCGGATAGATCTCGACGGTGTCCCCCCGGAGGCGGAAGCGCCCCCGCTCGAGGACCGCGTCGTTCCGCTCGTACTGGAGGGAGACGAGCTGGGCCTTGACCGCGCCCAAGTCGATCTCCGAGCCCCGGTCGATGTAGAGCCGCATGTCCTTGTAGGCGTCGGGGGAGCCCAGGCCGTAGATACAGGAGACCGTGGCCACGATGATCACGTCCCGCCTCTCCACGAGGGCCGCGGTGGCCGCGAGGCGCATCCGGTCGATCTCCTGGTTGATGTCCGAATCCTTCTCGATGTACAGGTCCTTGGAGGGGACGTAGGCCTCGGGCTGGTAGTAGTCGTAGTAGGAGACGAAGTACTCCACCGCGTTGTCCGGGAAGAAGTCCTTGAACTCCCGGTAGAGCTGGGCCGAGAGGGTCTTGTTGTGGGAGATGATCAGGGCAGGCTTCTGCACCGCCTCGATGACCTTGGCCATGGTGAAGGTCTTCCCCGAGCCAGTGACTCCTTTTAGGGTCTGCCAGCCGAGGCCGCGCTCGATCCCCTCGGCCAGCTTCTCGATCGCCTGCTCCTGGTCTCCCGCCGGCCCGTAGGGGGCCTGTACCCTGAATGGTCGCATGGATCCATGATAGCTATTAGGCGGTCGAGGGTAAAGGAGAGCTTAACGGGCGTTGGGGAAAACCTGGGCGCCCCGGGGAATCATCCCCGCGGGCGCGGGGAGGTTATTCCCGCAGCCCGCGGCGTCGGCCTAGTTGAATATGGGGGCACTGCTTATGGAAATAGCGCTGATCACGGCGTTCTTGTCCGAGTCGTCGCCCATGGTGAAGATGATAGGGACGCCGCTGGCGTAGGTCGCGTAGCCGGAGCTCGATTTCAGGGTCGCGTAGATATAATTGCTGGCCTGGTACTTCCCCGACAGGGAGTACGAGATCCCCGCGGGCGGGAGGAGGGCATCCCAGAAGGCTGGGGTCTTCGCCTGGTTGTACTTCGACGCGCCGCTGTCCAGGTTCCTGTAGACCCCGCTCCGGTCGGCGCTGTTGATGTCGTCCATGAAATTGCCGACGCACTCGTCGTCGCTCGTGGTCGATTCCTTCTTGCAGGTCGAGAAGAGGAGCGCGAGGGCGACCACCGCCACGACCAAGTAGGCTATCTTCTTCATAATCGATCCTCCGGCCAATCAGATGTCGGCATCTACGAGCTGGGGCACGAACTCCGCCTCGAAGTCGCCGAGGACTCGGCTGTAGGCGTCGTAGAACTGCGAGAAGGCCGGATCGCCCTGGCCCTTCGGGTGCCTCGTCTTCATCTCCATGTACATACCCCCGAGGACGTAGCGCCGGAGGGAAAGGGCAGTGAGGGCGTAGTAGCGGATGTTCAGGATCAGGGTGCCCTGGGCCTGCATGAGGGGAAAGGCCTCGCTGTCCCGGAGCGCGGCCGCCTCGTCGTCCTTCTTGGCGTCCACGAGGTCCTTGAGTCTGGCGTAGGCCTCGTCGTAGGCGGCCTTCTGCTTGGCCAGCTCGGGGAGGAGGGCCTCCATGTCCGCGCGGTAGGAGGCGAGCTGCGCCCCCACCTCGGCGACCGAACCGACGGGGTCGGCGAGGTAGCCCTCGAGCTTGCCCCGGTCCCAGGACGAGAAATCGAGCTCCTTGCCGATCCACGCGAACTTGGGTCCCGGGGCCTGGCCGGGCTTCACCTCCACGGCTTCGTTCTCCCCCAGGTCCACCGAGACGCCGCCGGACTCGAGCTGTACCGCCCCGGAGCGCACGGCTATCACCGAGCTGCCGTCCATGGCGGCGAGGATCTCGACCTCGGTGCCCCGCACCCCGGCTATGCAGGAGGAGGTCCCCACGAAGGGTTCCTTGGCCCCCAATTTCTCGAACTTCATGGAGGCCGCGCCCAGGACTGCCTGGAGGACCGTCTGCTTCCGGCCGGCGATCTCCTTCTCCCCGAGGGTGAGGACGCTGTTCTGCCTCACCTTGATCGAGCTCGCCCCCGCGAGGAGCTTGAGCTCGGCCGAGGCGGCTTTGCCGGTGATGACCGACTCGCCGGAAGAGAGCTTGTCCCCGAGCTCCAGGGCCCGGAGCTTGCCCGCGGCGTCCTTGCGGTTCACGACGCCGTCGGTGAAGACCGTTTCGGCCACGGCCTCGGCGAAGGCGAGTCCGGCCCCGGCGATGTAGATCGCCGCCAGGGCGGCGACGATGCCGACGCGCCGCCTCATCTCACCGGCCCCCGCATGCCCTGGATCCTCGGGTAGCCCGATACCTCCCGGTTGAGGAGGAGATAGAACCGGCCCTCGGAGCTGTCGATCGTCGCCACCACGCTGTCCTTGTTGAGGTAGTTCCGGAAGAATGCCCGGACCTCCATGGTGCCGGCGAAGAGCCTGTAGCTGTCGTCGCCTACCCGGGCGGTGGACACCACCTTGGGGGAAGCCATCTTGAAGCCCGAGGCCGCGAGGTTAGCCCAGGCGGCATCCACGTCGGCCGGCCGCAGGAGGATCTCCCCGTCGAGGAGGAAGGGCGCCGAGGCGAGGCCCTTGACGGAGCCGACGCCGCCCCGGTCGATGAGGTCCACGAGCTTCTGGACCTTCCGCTGGCTGGGCATGTAGGGGGCGGTGGCGCAGGAGCCCAGGAGGGCCGCGCCCGCGAGGGCCAGGCACAGCAGCCCCGTCGGGAACCGCCTCCTGGCGAAAGTGCGCGTCCTCTCCATCACTGGGCGTCCTTGTCCTTATCCCGTATCTCCACCCGGCGGATCTTGCCCGAGATGGTCTTGGGCAGCTCGGTGACGAACTCGATGATCCGCGGATACTTGTAGGGCGCCGTCACCTTCTTCACGTGGTTCTGGAGCTCCTTCACCAGCTCGGGGCTCCCCTGGTAGCCCTTCGCGAGGACGACGGTGGCCTTGACCACCGCGCCCCGGTCGGGGTCCGGCACGCCGGTGATGGCGCACTCCAGGACCGCCGGGTGCTCGAGGAGGGCGCTCTCGACCTCGAAGGGGCCGATGCGGTAGCCCGAGCTCTTGATGACGTCGTCGGCCCGGCCCACGAACCAGTAGTAGCCGTCCTCGTCCCGCCAGGCCATGTCCCCGGTGTAGTAGAGGCCGTCCTTCCAGACCGAGGAGGTCAGAGCCTCGTCGCGGTAGTAGCCCTGGAACATGCCCCAGGGTTTGTGGGGCTCGGTGGAGACGACGATCTGCCCCTCCTCCCCGGCCTCGCAGGACCTGCCGTTCTCGTCCACGAGGTCGACCCGGTAGCCGGGGCTCGGCTTGCCCATGGAGCCGGGCTTGGGCTCCATCCACTTGAAGGTGGCGATGGTCACGATGAGCTCGGTCTGGCCGTAGCCCTCCATGAGCTTGAGGCCCGTGGCGGCCTTCCACTGCTCGTAGACCTCGGGGTTGAGGGGCTCGCCGGCCACCGAGCAGTGCTGCAGGGAGGAGAGGTCCCACTTGGAGAGGTCCTCCTTGATGAAGTAGCGGTAGATCGTGGGCGGGGCGCAGAAGGTCGTGATGCGGTGCGCGGCGATGACGTCCAGGAGGTCCCTGGGCTTGAACTTATTGCCGTAGTCGTAGACGAAGATCGCGCTCCCGCAGAGCATCTGGCCGTAGAGCTTCCCCCAGACCGCCTTGGCCCAGCCGGTCTCGGAGACCGTCAGGTGGAGGCCGCCGCTCTGGCACTGCTGCCAGTAGCCCGAGGTGATCGTGTGGCCGAGGGGATAGGCGAAGTCGTGGCAGACCATCTTGGGCATGCCGGTGGTGCCCGAGGTGAAGTAGAGGAGCATGCGGTCGTCGTTCCTCGTCGCCTCGGCGCCCGTGGGCCGCGGGAACTCCGGCGGGGCCGAGGCCAGGCCCTCGTTGAAGTCCACCCAGCCCCGCCTCCCCGGCGCCGGAGCCTGGGCGATGGGCACGAAGACCTTCCGGACGAGGGTCGGGGACTCGGCCTGGGCGGCGTCGATCCGGTCCAGGAGCTCGGGCTCGGCTACCGACACGATCATGCGGATGTCGGCGGCGTTGGCGCGATAGACCAGGTCCTTGACGGTGAGGAGGTGGGTCGCGGGTATGGCCACGGCCCCCAGCTTGTGCAGGCCGACTATCGCCGACCAGAACTCGTGGCGGCGCCGCAGGATGAGCATGACCGAGTCGCCTTTGCGGATACCCTGGGCCTTGAAGAAGCCCGCGGCCTTGTCGGAGCGCTCCTTGAGCTTCTCGTAGCTGAAGGTGTCGTCCTCGCCCTCGTCGTTGCACCACACGAGGGCGATGCGGCCGGGCTCAACCTTCGCCCACTCGTCCACCACGTCGAAGCCGAAGTTGAAGCCCTCCGGGACCTTTATATCGAAATTCTCGTAGAAGTCCTCGTAGGACGAGAACTCCGTCCGAGGAAGAAAACGCTCAAGCATTCCGCTCTCCTTCAAGCCTTTATTATCACCGCGAGGAAGGTCGCGATCTCGTCGCCGAGGGCCACCATCCCGTGCTCCTTGCCCGAGTCGAAGTAGATCGAGTCCCCCTCTTCGAGGACGAGCTCGTGGCCGCTCACCACGACCTTCATCCGGCCGGAGATCATGTAGTTGAACTCCTGCCCGGAGTGGGAGTAGGTGTGGGGCTCCTCCGAGGGCTCCTCCCGGGACGGCTTCACGTTGACGATGAAGGCGTCCGCCTTGCGCCCGGCGAAGTTGTAGGTGAGGTCGTGGTAGCGATACTCCCGGCGCCGCTCCACCTCCAGGCCCTGGCCCTTCCGCACGAGGCTGTACAGCTTCATGCGGGGCTCCTCCCCCGAGATGAGGGCGGTCACGTCCACGCCCAAGAGGGGCGCGGCGGCCATGAGGACGCTGACCGGGATATCCTCCAGGCCGTCCTCGTACCTGCCGTACTGCTCCTCGCCGATCTTGAGCTCGGCGGCCATTCTGTCCCGAGGAATCCCGGCGATGTCGCGCATATCCTTCATTCGACGCGCGATCTCGGCGTAAGGTTGCTTCATTGTGTTTCCTCCCTCGTCGGATTTTCTAGCGGCTGCGACGGCCCCCTCCGGGCCCTAGCGGTCTATCCCCGCCTTGGCCCGGTCGGAGAGCTGCACCTTGGCGGAGACCCGCTTGCCCCCCCGGTAATAGACCACCTCCGCGCTGTCGCCCGGCTTGGTGTCCTCGAGGGCCACGTAGAGCTTGGCGAAGGAGTCGGTCTTCACGCCGTTCACCGAGACTATGATATCCCCCCCGACGAAGAACGACGAGGTCCGGGTGCGCACCTGGGTCGTACCCCCGCGTATGCCCGCCCGGTCGGCGTTCCCTCCCCGCTTGGCCTGGGAGACGAGGAGGCCGGACTCGACGGGGGCCGGGATGCCGTTCTGCTTCATGTACTCGACGAGGTCGGGGAAGAGGGCGACGGAGCTCACGTCTATCCAACCCCTGGAGACCCGGCCGCGCTTCATGAGCTCGGGGACCACCCGCTTGGCGGTGGCCACTGGTACTGCGAAGCCGATGCCCACGGAGCCTCCCGAGGGGCTGTAGATCATCGTGTTCACGCCGATGAGCTCTCCGTGGGCGTCCAGGAGGGGCCCGCCCGAGTTGCCGGGGTTGATCGACGCGTCGGTCTGGATCATGTTCTGGATCACCACGGTCTCCGAGGCGCCGTCCTCGTTCCGCTCGGTCTGGGACACCGGGCGCCCGATCCCCGAGACGATGCCCCGGGTGAGGGTGCGCTCGAGGCCGAAGGGGTTCCCTATCGCCAGGACCTTCTGGCCCACCCTGAGGCGCTTGGAGTCCCCGTAGGGTATGACCGTGAGCTTCGTCCCCTTCGGCGGAGCGAACTTGATCACCGCGAGGTCGTTCTCGGGGTCGATGCCCACGACCTTCGCCTCGTAGCGGCTGCCGTCGGCGAGGCCCACGTAGACCTTGTAGGCGTCCTTCACGACGTGCTTGTTGGTGAGGACGTAGCCCTGGGAGTCGATGATCGAGCCCGAGCCCGAGTCCCCCTCCTGGGGCACGGCCTCGGAGAACCAGTTGTAGTAGAGCTGCTCGGTGGTGATGTTGACGACGCCCTCGTTGAGCCGCTCGTAGACCTGGATGTTCTCCCGCTCGTCGGGGGAGTACTCGGAGGAGACGTCTACCGCCCTATTGGATGGACCGCCGACGTCGGCCGCGTCGCTCGCCGCCTGGGCCTCGTAGGCGGCCGGGGCCTCCCTTCGCCCCGGAGATCCCGGCGCCCGGGCGGCTCCCGTCGCCTCGCCGCGGCCGACCTGGACGACCAGAGCGATGCCCAGGGCCAAGGCCAGGGCCGCCGCCGCGCCGCAGGCTCCAGCCAAGATGAGCTGCCCGCGATTGTAGAGCTTCATATTCGTCTCCTCGCCTGCCCGCAACTATATCCCAGGGCGGCGCCTGACGGGAAGGGCGGAGGGAGTATATAGTGGGGCGATGGCCGGACAGATCACCCACATGCTCGCCGGGGAAACGGCCGCCGCCGCGGCCCTCGGGGGCAGCATAGAGCCGCCCGAGGCCGTGGCGGCCTTCCTCTTCGGGTGCCAGGGCCCCGATATCTTCTACC
>Ga0268360_1000732_pt1 | contig 45519 bp, 38 predicted proteins | sample BioMet11_FD_192465 | JGI IMG/M metagenome (GOLD analysis project Ga0268360, IMG submission 192465) | Sewage microbial communities from Oakland, California, United States - Biofuel 11 (Illumina Assembly) | ecosystem: Engineered > Wastewater > Sewage > Unclassified | place: USA: California... | reverse complement strand
AACCGGGGATAAAATCTGTCAGAGTACATATCCTATTAAGAATTGTTTAGGTTTTAATTATTCTCCCGGTTTTCCCTTGTTTTTACTATTTATTCCAAATAAACAAAATTTTCTGCAAACGTACGAGCGTTTTTAAAGAAAATAACATTTCATTTTAACGCCGTCAGGTCCTTCGGACGCTGACGGGTTATGTTTTATTCTCAGCATTTCCCATCAGAGCAGGCATTTTCGCCCATCTCCAACTCCAGAGTAATATGCTGAATCTTATTTTCCAGCAGAATGTTCCGGATGTTTTCACGGATGTGGTTAGCAGCGGTATTATCCATGGCATTCACTTTTACATGAGCCGTCAGGGCATTGATGTTGCTGCTTAACGCCCAGATGTGGATATGATGCACTTCCTTTACACCCTCCTGGCTCAGCATTATTTTTTTTATAGTATCATAATCAATGTCCCTGGGAACGGCATCGATGGATAAACGCAGGCTTTCCCTGAGCAGTCCCCAGGTAGAGATGACGATGGAAATGGCAATCGCCACACTGATCACCGCGTCGAACCACATCCAGCCGGTAAAATACATGATAAGTCCGGAAACTACCACTCCCACGGAAACCAAGGCATCGAGCAACAGATGGAGGAAGGCGCCCCGGGCATTAATGTCCCTGTTCTGTTTATCGTAAAATAAATAGGCGGAGATGGCATTGATCACAAATCCTATCCCTGCAATCAGCATGATGGTGATGCCTTTCTCTTCCATCGGTTGCCGGAAACGGATAATCGCTTCACGCAAAATACCTCCGACGATCACCATAAGGATAATAGCATTGATGAGCGAAACGAGGATGGTGGCTTTTTTATAACCGTAGGTGTATTTTTCGGTAGCCGCTTTTTGTGCTAATTTAAAACCGATGAGCGAAAGAAGCAGGCTGCCTACATCGCTCAGGTTGTGGCTGGCATCGGAAATAAGGGCAAGGGAATTGTTTGCAAAGCCCGCCATAAACTCAATGGCAGTGAACGACGCATTAAGTACAATGCCTGCGATAAAAGCCCTGTTTAAATTATCCGGACTTACCGGGTGATTATGATGGTGATGATCTGTTTCCATTTCTTTTTGTTAAGGCAAAAATACAAAAAGTAAGTTTCGAAAATAGTTTGTTTTTGCTGTTTGCTAATTTCTTTTTGCTCAGAATAGTTCTTTCCTAATCATTAGAAACACCTTCCGGCATAAGAAGAAGCTGTCAAACATCCTAAGGCGAGGCAGTCTCTCATCCTAAGGAGAGGTAATCTCTCATCCTAAGGCGAGGTAATCTCTCATCCTAAGGAGAGGTAATCTCTCCCTCTTAGGGGAGGGAACATCTCCCTCTTAGGGGAGGTAATCTCTCCCTCTTAGGGGAGGGAACATCTCATCCTACGGAGATGTATGCTGGCCATTTAGCAGCAGGAAAAATCCGGCAATATCCGTCGGGACATCTTTATCTGTGAAAAAAAAGAGTGGAATAAAGAATAAACCTTCAGGGTTTTTGAAACCTTGAAGGTTTATTTGAAGGTCGTTCTTAAAATTTATTTATTTTTACCAACCTAAAATTATATTTCAACTTGAATTAATAGTAACGACAAAAATCAAATGTCTATGAAATCAAAATCTTTAGTTTTGCTTGTATTCGTGTTCATGCTTTCCGTTGGTTTGTCATCCTGCAAAAAATCAAATGATTCTTCGAAGCTGAAAGTGGGTTTGGTAACCAGCTTAGGCGACCTAAAAGATGGAAGTTTTAACGAGCAGGCGGTAGCCGGCATGAAAGCTGCAGCCGAAGCTGTGCCTATTGAATGGGAAGTAAAGCAAAGTATGGATCCATCAGAAATTGCAGGCAATATCAAATACTTTACCGATAAGAAATTTGATGTGATCATTACTCTTGGGTACAATGCTGCCCAGGCTACCCTGAATGCAGCAGCATCGTTTCCAAACACAAAATTTATCATCCTTGATTATTCGTACGAAACGGTACCCGCAAATGTGGTATGTACTGCTTATAAGGTTGATCAGGCTTCTTTTCCCTGTGGATTTTTGGCAGCTTACTATGCATGTCAGAAGAATCCGGCCAATCCTGCAGTAGGTTATGTCGGCGGTCCGGATATCCCCGTAATACAGCAGCTAACTGTAAGTTTTTCAAAAGGAATCGACTATTTTAATACCATGTATCATAAATCGGTATCGGTTTCTGGTGCTAATGCTACCAATTTTACCGATACTATTCAGGGTGCACATTTGGCCGACAGTCTTATTCAAAAGGGAGCCGAGGTGCTTTTTGTTTGTGCCGGCAAAACAGGAAACGGAGCCTTGTATAAAATTAAAGAAACTTCCAAAGTAGCGATTGGAGTGGATGCAGATCAGTTTTATACTATTCCCCAGGTTGGATCTTACCTGCTTACTTCCTGTTTGAAACGACAGGATATTTCTATTATTTCGGAGGTTACCAGCATTTATAACGGACAGTTCCATGGCGGTCAAATTCTTCAATGTGAACTTGCCGATAATAGTGTGGGTATTGCCCCTTACCACAATTTTGAAACACTTATACCCGACAGTATTAAACAGGAAGTTTTGAACATAAAAACCGGGATCATTAACGGTACGATACTTACCGGTTGGACCAAATAACTTCAGAAAAATCGGACTCTGCTAAACATTTTCTTTACGGATATTGTTATCTATAGTGATAAAAATATTCTACTAATCTAAATCAAAAAAGATAAAATGGCTACAATTACGTTACAAGGAAACCCGATACATACTTCGGGCGAATTACCCCAACCCGGAACCTTTGCACCGGGCTTTGAACTCATTAAAAATGACCTTTCCAAAGTGTCGTTAAAGGACTTTCACGGAACAAAACTTGTATTGAATATCTTTCCAAGTCTCGATACCGGAACTTGTGCCGCTTCCGTAAGGAATTTTAATAAAAAAGCAGCCGGGCTTACCAATACTAAGGTATTATGTATCTCCCGCGACCTGCCCTTTGCCCAGGCACGTTTTTGTGGTGCCGAAGGCATCGAAAATGTAATCACCCTTTCCGATTTTGCTACCGGTAAATTTGGAAAAGATTACGGGCTGGAAATTACCGACGGCCCATTAGCGCATCTGCATTCACGCGTGGTGATTGTACTTGATGAAAATTCCAGAGTGATCTATACACAACAGGTCCCGGAAATTGCCGACGAACCTGTATACGACGCAGCATTGGCGGTGTTATAAAGATTTTTTAGGACGAGACATGTATTTATCTTTATGGGTGTTGTGCATTTAGCTTTTTCCCAATATCGATTTAGCCGCATAATGTCCTGTCGTAAAACAACCCTGGAGTAGAAAGCCTCCGGTAGGTGCATCCCAATCGAGCATCTCACCAATGGTGTATATCCAGGGGTATTTTTTTAACGAAAAGTCATCGTTTACTTCTCCCAATTGGATTCCGCCAATCGTTGAAATGGCTTCTTCTACAGGCCTCAGCGAATCAACGGGGATCATCAGATTTTTAATGCTATGGATAAATCCGGTAACCGACAGAAAATTATCCTTGCTGGTGTAGGCTTTTATAATGGCAAGCTGAACGGTATTTAAATTGAATATTTGTCCATAATCTTTTGTCCTAATCACATTTTCTTGTATTTTCTGCAAAAGCTGTGCCTCGGTATTCAATGGTTTAAAATCAATATGAATAGTTGCCGGATTATTTGCGTTAAACATTTTTCGGATTGAAGGCACTATGGGATAAACGGCGTTGCCTTCCATTCCATATTGTGTAATGATTGCTTCACCCTTCACTTCAAAATCGTTGGTAAATAGCTTAATATTCTTGATAGGCTTTCCGGCATGACTTTGCCTGACAACTTCCGGCCAGCAAATATTAATGCCACAGTTGGACGATTGAAAGGGGCTGGTAGCAATACTCATCGATTCGAAAGTAGTCCGCCATGAGCCGTCTGAACCCGTTACTGGCCACGAGGCTCCTCCCAAAGCAAAAAGGATGTAATCTGCTTTAAGCACGATCTCTTTTTCCTGATGTTTTAGTGTAACTTGCCTGTTATTATCAAACCCAACAAATTCGTGTTGCGTATAGAACTGAACGCCCTGCTTTATTAGCTTTGCTTTTATCTTGTTCAGAACATCAATGGGCATGATGCCTTTCTCCGGGAAAACCCTTCCACTGGAACCAACAAAGGTAGAAATACCCATTGCAGAAAGCCATTCGCGGAAAGCGATGGTATCAAAATCCATTAAAGCCTTATCCATAAAACCTGCCGGCGAATATTTACCAGCTAATTCTTCTCCCTGCAAACTGTTGGTTAGGTTAAAACCACCCTTCCCGGCTAACAGGAATTTCTGTCCAACGTTTTTTTCCTTATCGTATATGCACACATTATGAACGGGACTGAGTATGTCTGCAGCCATTAAACCTGCCGGTCCGCCACCAATAATGATGATTTGTTTCCTTTCCATTTGCAAATTTAAGAATTTTTATAAGTTATGGAATTTATTGAAGGTAATGAAAATCCAAAAATAGAGAGGCTCTTCCCGTCAGCTCATCTGGCGGGGAGAGCTGCCCGATTAGGCATTATTTTTTTATTTACCCTAATTTCTTACATTCCATCATCTTATTAAACTTAAATTTAATGGTAATGCTGTAAAGTAAAGGGCTATATTTGCTCCGAAATCACTGGCGCTGGTTCACCGGAATAATCGTCCTTCGTCTCTTTTCCCTCGTCCTTCGTCCCTTCCCCTCGTCTCTTTTCCCTCGTCTCTTTTCCCTCGTCCTTCGTCCCTTCCCCTCGTCTCTTTTCCCTCGTCCTTCGTCCCTTTCCCTCGTCCCTTACTACTAATACTTCAATATCCAGATATTCTTAAACATCATTTTAAATTTTTCTTTGCCTTTTTTTGAAGCTTCAAGGGTAGGGTAGTCGCAGATGGAGACGCGGTAGGTTTTATCTTTTTTAATGATGCGTGCTTCGTTGAATCCTTTTTGTTTTACCTTAATAATGGATTTCAGGGCTTGTTCCGGCGTAGGATAGCTTCCGGTAATGAGATGAAAACGACCCGAAGGAACCGTATCCATAGGTATAATCTGAATCGTTGAAAGATTAGTGCTGTCGGAAGCAGATTTAGTGCTGCAAACTGAGATGATGCCTTCCCAATCCGTTTCACCGCCTACCCAAATGGAGACGTAGCCTTTATAAATACTTACGCCTATGGCTTTCCAGCTATATTTTGCCCATTTACCGGTATTAAGCAGAAAATCACTGGACGGAGCATTGCTTTGCCAAAAATCCATCACATTTTGCAGGTTCAGCGAGTCGTTTTCGTAATAAATCAATTCAAAACCGGGCGCGGTATAATGGGTTAACTCCTTTGGTTTTTCGTTCATGCAAAGAATACTCGAAGGATCTTTAGTGTAGCAACAGTTTTTCCATCTATCAGAATTCGACCAGCTATGCAGATTGCAGAAATCCTCGTCGGGATGATGATTAAAAAGATCGTGAGTGTGGGTATAAGCCACAAAGGATAATGATCGGGAGGCAGGGATAGCAGGTATATGTTTCTTTTTACGAAAATCATTAATAAGCTTGATTAGGTTTGTTTCCTGACTGCTGATGCAGAAATCCGCCGGAATGTCATTGACCGCTGTAGCGATAAAAACCATAGGCTGCATGGTCATGAAAATAATGATAAACAGAAAAAATAGATTGCTCGTTTTCTTCATGTTATTCCTGATTTATAGATTGTGTTTTATTTTTCAAAAATAAGGATTTGCTTTCATGGACGAACAGTTGAAAATCGCTTTTTGAGATTAAAAATTCACTCATTTTTACATCAGCTATTTTAATGAAAACGATCAACTGGTAAATCATGGCTGTAGTATAAGCGATGGAAGCTGTAATTCCGGCACCTGCCAGTCCAAACCGGGGGATAAGCAGAAGACCTAACCCAAGTGTGAAAACAAAACCTATCCCTGAACTGATGGTATTATGATAGGGCTTTCCCCGTCCGGAAAAATAATGGCTGAACATCATCGAAATGGCTATGGATACGATGCCAAGACTCATGGTAGAGATAACAACACCCAGTTGTGAAAATTCCTTGTGGAACACCAGCACATAAACTTCGTTCGGGATCATCATCAATACTGCCACCGCTATAACCGTGAGGACTGTCGTAAATTTCAGAAACGCCAGCGTCAGTCGTTTGGCAAAGATGGCGTCATCGGAATTAGATATCCGGTAATACTGAACCTGGGCTACGCTTTTACCAACCAGCCACACGCTTTCCGATACCTGAACACCTACCGAATAGATCCCGAGGGCTGCTCTTCCAAGCACGTTCTCGATAATATAATAACTCAAACGATAATTGAATAACTGAAAAATACTTGCCACCTGTATATAGGACCCGAATTTGAACATTTCCCGGATTACCGGCCTCATCTGGCTTAAATCCGAGAACTTCAGATAAGGTATCAACATCAGCAAACTCAACAGCATTAATAATCCAAACGAAAAATACAACGCATATATAAAGGCAAGTGGGCTCAGGATATGAAACCAGAAAATAAAACTCAGCAAGCCGCCTATCCTCACCATGCTTTCGATCACCGATAAGGTGTTGTACAACTTAATTTTTTCTTTTCCCAGCAAAATACTACAGTTAATGGTAGCTAATGATTGTATCAACGAAAGGAACATCACGTGGAGCGTATATTCGTGAGGAATGAGTCTGAAAAAATCCAGGATATACGAAACGGCAAACGAAACAACCAGCGACCAGAGATATGCCGGCAAAAACAACTTAAATACTTCCTGTCTTGGAACTAAGTAAATCAAAGCTCCGCCGCCCACAAAACTACTTATTAATAAGTTGATGGATATGCCTAAAATGATCAGCCCAATGGTTCCTACACCTGCCGCACCGATATATTTGGTGTTGATTACTACAATAAAAAAACTAAGCAGGGTAACGATTATTCGCGAACCGGCGGTACCTATAATATTTTTAAACATCCTGTCGGAAAAGATTTTTCCAAAATTAATCAATTACTCTAACGTAAAACATTATGATATCGTATCTTTTTTAAACTGGGTATTATTCAATTATTTATAAAATATACGGCCTGTGATTCACCCGATGGTGAGAGGCACTTGTTTTTTGTTTTACAGGCTTTTCTTCATTTTTTTAGACGTTAAAAAATGTAAAAATATTTCAGATCGTGTATTTGTTAACCAAGGAATGATTATCTTTACAACGTATTAACTCATTAAAAAACGGAAAAATGAAAAATGTGATTAAAATCAGCATGGTAATACTATTTGTATTCTCCATTGCACAAATTGGTAAGGCTGCCAAGGTAGGCGCTATTCCCGATTCGGTACTGAAAATTGTCCAAAGAGCATGTTACGACTGTCATTCCAACAACGGAAAAGGCTTTGCAAAGTCAGCGCTGAATTTTGATGCGTTTCCCAATTACAAGGAAGCAAAACAAGCAAGTAAAATGGAAGCTATTTGTGATATGATTTCCGCCAAAAAGATGCCTCCAACTGGTTATGTTTCGCGAAATGAAAATGGAAAATTAACTGACAAAGAAATACGGATTATCTGTAATTGGACCAAATCCACCGCGATTGTCAAAGAGGACGTCAAAGGAAAAAAATAGACAGACATTATTTATTTTTTTGTTTTTTTTGAATTTTAGATTATTTTTGACCACCGAAAGCCCCAATGGCTGTCGGTGGATGCTATTATTATGACTTCACAACCCGAAAATATCAAAGTAGTAATTACCGGTCTGAATATTATTTCTTCGCTCGGCTTGACGATTAATGAAAACTGGGCGAACTTAGTGGAAGGCAAAAGTGGCGTTGTGCCCATTACGCTTTTCGATCCTTCAGCCTTACAAACGCGTATAGCCGCTCAACTTCCCGCTTCGTTTGAAGAATTTGCATCGGCACATATTAAAAAACATATTGCCAAACAAATGACAAGAGTTACTAAAATGTGCTTCGTTTGTGCCAAAGATGCGGTTGCGGAAAGTGGAATAGATTTTGAGTTGATGGATAAAAGTCGCTGTGGCGTTATCCTCGGCGTGGTGAGCACGGGAAATACCAGCGTAGAGAAAAATTCAACCATTAAAAATACCGTTCTGAAGAGCATGAATAATGCCATGTCGGCATGGATTTCGTTGGAATATAAATTAATGGGACCCAATTTTACCGTCGCTTCAGCTTGTGCCTCTTCAGCCTATGCCATGGGGTTAGGTTTCGACATGATCAAACACGGTATGGTCGATTTGGTTATTGTAGGTGGAGCCGATTCCATCATCAATCCTGAAGAGATTGCCGGTTTTAACGAGTTATATGCTTTGTCTGTTGAAAACGAACCTCCCGAAAAGGCGAGCAAACCCTTTTCGGCCGACCGCGACGGCTTTGTGATTGGCGAGGGTGCCGGGATATTGATATTAGAATCCGAAAAGTCGGCAAAAGCCCGTAATGCCCGGATCTTTGCCGAAATGGCTGGTTACGGAATCAGCAGTGAGGCTTATAATATTATGGCTCCGATGCACGACGGCGAAGGCATCGTGAATACCATGGAGCTGGCTTTGAAAAACTCAGGAATAATTTCCGAAAAAATTGATTACATCAATGCTCACGGCACATCCACCATGCTTAACGATAGATACGAAACCATGGCTATCAAAAAGATTTTCGGACAGCGAGCGAAGGAAATTCCTGTTTCATCCTCCAAATCGATGATAGGGCATACCATAGGCGCCGCAGGCGCCATCGAAGCAGCCATCACGGTAATGAGTATGGTAAACGGCATCGTTACGCCTACCATCAATCTCGATCATCCCGACCCTGAACTTGATCTCGATTTTGTACCCGGACACGCAAGAAATCATGAAATAAACTATGCCATGTCCAATTCTTTTGCTTTTGGAGGACACAATGCAAGCATCGTTTTTAAGAAATACGGACAACAATAGAAACTTAAAACTTACAATAAATCAATAACTACTATGGGAAAAATACTCCAAACCACCAGAGCTGAAGTCAAAGAAATCGTTTTAGATTTCTTTAGTGAAGAATGTGAAGTTGACCTTTCCAATTTGTCGGAAGATACCAACGTAATAAAAGATATTGAAGGCGACTCATTGATGTTTCTGGAACTGCTCGAGATTTTCAAGAAGAAATACCAACTCGATATTGAACTGAAAACCATCGGAAAATATGTAATGAAGCATCCCGCCGAAACCATAGGCGATATCATCAATATGACTTTGCTGATTATTGAACATGAAAATAAAATTCTTGAACTGGCATAGTAAAAAATCGTTGAGTATTGGAAAATAATCATACTGCACTTCTCTTTCCTGCATTTATCAATGAATTTCCCAACGATGAAAAACAAAAATTGTCGGAATATTCCAATAATTTACAACGGTATATTATTGCCGCTTTCGAAATTACCGGATGTCGGCTTGACTCGGTTGAAATTCATGGTTGTGGGATTAATAATGAATTGCATTCCCAGTATATCGCTTATATTTATAGCTGTACGGTATCCGATATTTTAAAACAAAAATCTATTATACCGGCATTCCTTTCGGGATACAGCATGGGTATTTATGCGGCACTTTATCATGGAAACGCCATTTCTTTTGCCGGAGGATTACTCCTTATCCGCAAGGCTTATGAGGAAATTAAAAAATGTTGCGACAGCATTTCTTTCGGTATGGCTACCATCGTAGGGCTTAACCAAAACGACCTGGAGCAAATTATCATTCAAAATGCCGAAAATGTCGAAATAATCAATAAAAACGGAGACTATTCCTTTGTTATTTCGGGTATTTATAACGAAATAAACAATATTGCCGACATTTGTCATCAGGAAGGAGCCTTGCATATCCGGCTATTGCCGGTGGGCAGCCCTTACCATTCGCGCTTTATGATAAAAGCCGCCGGGGAATTTGGAAAATTTGTCAATCAGACCGAGATAAATGATTCGGAATTTGATATTGTTTCCATCATCAATCAGCGGATGATAAAGAATGCGGATGATATACGGAAGGAACTGATGGCAAATATTTGTTCAAAAATTAACTGGTTTCGGACAATGAATTTTATGATAGAACGTGGAATAAATACCTTTATCGAATGTGGTGCCGGCGACAATCTGACTAAAATTGCCCGCTTCATCGAAGGGGATTTCCAAATATACCCGATGAACAAGCTGAACAAATTGTTTGAACATCGTCGTTAGATTTGAAATATTTTTAAATAATTAATAAACAACGTTATGACAAAAGAAGAAATCTTACAATGGCTTGATGCCCACAAAGTATTTTATCTGGCTACCACCGAAGGCGAAAAGCCTCATGTTCGTGGACTAATGTTGCACAAAGCCAACGAAAACGGAATTTATTTTACCACAACCAAGGTCAGGGATTTATATAAGCAACTGTTGGCTAACCCGGAAGTGGAGCTTTGTTTTCATGAGGATCAGATGCAAATCAGGATAAGCGGCAGGGTGGAAGAACGCGATGATGATATTGAATTAAAGAAAGAAATCGCTGCCGCCCGTCCGTTTATGAAACCCTGGATCGAGCGCACGGGTTTTGGTCCTATGGCTGTTTTTAGAGTAGTGGATTGTGTGGCTACGGTTTGGACGATGCAAACGACTCTGGCTCCCAAAATCTATGTGCCGCTGAGCTAATGTTGTCCCAACATTTGGTAGCGCAACCGGAGAAGTGTCCGGAACATAGGCTCGTCGAGCTTTAAACGCGATTGCATTTCCATGGCTTCTTTCAGCATTTCGGGAGGAGGATTGGATTCCCATGCCGGAACGCTATTGGGATGATCGGAGGCAAACTGATTGATACATGAACGCAATTGGTTTTCCCCGATTAAATCGGAAATATAAAATTTAGGCTCTAAAAGGGAAAATGCAGAATCAATTTTCTTTTCCTCCTGGGCTATTTCACAAAGTCGGGTATTGGGATAGATGCGTAAGCCTACCGAAAGATAGGCCATGTCGTATTTACCCACCCATTTTTCGATGAAGCTGAAGGTCTCTTCAAGGGTTTCTCCATTTTCACCGGGACCGCCAAGCAGGAAAAACCACATGGCTGGCATGCCGGACTGTTGAATCAGGTGTGCCGTGTTTTCCAATTGCCGCAAGGTGAAATTTTTTTCCAGGTTTGCAATCATGCGAGGCGAAGCTGAATCGGGGGTACAGTCTATCTGTACAAAACCGGCTTCCATCATTAACCCGAACAATTCAGCCGATGTGTGCTGGGGGTTGATGCCCATGGTACGCAGTCGGATTTTTAACTTCCTTCGGATGATCTCCCGGCAGATGGTCTCGGCATGGCCCGGCGGATCGTTAAAGGTAGAATCAATAAATTCAAAAGTTACGTTGCCCAGTTGCTGATGTGCTTTTTCAATTTCGTCGACGATAGCTTTGGGATTACGTAAGCGGTATTCCCTGCCCTCAATAATGGGATAGGTGCAATAAATGCAACGGTGATAACAGCCGCGTTTGGTTTGTAACGAATAGTTTCCTCTGTGGCGATACGGTTCAAAATCAATGTACCGATGCATTTCAGAAAAAGGTAATTTGTCAAGATCAAAAGGCCGGGAGGCATTTGTTGCTTTAAGCGGTAAGATTCCGGAGATAACTCCCGGTAACGTTTCCGGTTTTTGGCCTGCTTCGAGGCAGGATAATAGTTGCTTAAACGTTGCTTCGCCTTCACCAATGATGCCATAATCGGCTCCGGTAAGTCTCATCAGTTCGTCGGGAAATATGCTGAACCCGCTACCTCCCAGAATTATCGTAGCCTGACTGATTTCACGTACCGGTTTAATAAACGAATGGATAATAGATGCCGTGTATTCTTTCGGATTATTTTTTACCATGTTATCAATATTCCGGATACTGAACCCGATATAATTGGGATTAAATTGGCTTACCATCGTTGTCAGCGTATGATTTTTCTGGAATACGCTATCGTAAATTTTGACTTCATAATTTGAGTCCAAAGTGCCGGCAAGCAGGCATAATCCTAAGGGAGCTACGGGATAAGGAGCTTGTTCGGTATTTGTATTTACAAGAAGTACTCTCCTCATGGGATAAGGCTAAAAAATGGTTGTGAATAACCATTAAATAACATCGGTTCCTTTCTTGATTAACCAAAGTTTGCCTACGCTTTCGTAAAATTTTTCCAGGGGCATCCGGGTTTTCATCACGGCATTGAAAAAATTGTATTTAGCCAGGTCGAAATCAATGATATCGGATTTGACTTCATCGAAGTAAAGCGTACCCGGCATAGGGGTAAGTATGGTATATCCTGCATAAACCACTTTATGCTTTCCGGCATAATCGGCCAAAGCTTTAAAATCATCTTCGGTATAATCGCAGGGGATAACATAATTTCCGCGGAGCTGGACATCGTTTTGATGAAAGACGTTAATGGCTTCTTCTATCAGTTTAGCCGAAGCATTTTTGTTATAGCGTTTTAATTCGCTCTGGCGGAATGATTCGAAACCACAGATCACGACTTTTAAACCGCCCTTTGCTATTTTTTCGATAAGTTTGGGATACTTTACGGCGGTATCGAAACGGATATCCATGATAAAAGTCTTCTGAATGCCTTCTTCGACAATCCTATCGAAAAGTTTATCAATAAAATCGGCGTTTACGATGGTATTGGCATCGGCAAAACGAACGACTTCATAGTCGTCGACCGATTTAAGTTCTTTGATCACACTTTCAATTTTCCGTTGCTGAAATTTGCCATTGTGTTGTTTCCAGATGGAACAAAATGAACACCGGTAAGGGCAACCCAGTGAGGTAAACAAATAGGTGCTGGCAAAAGGGCTCCCTCCGACTTTATAGGTCGAAATCCATCGCTTCAGCAGGCTTCGGTCAGGCATTAAGAAATTTCGTCCGGCAGGATACCAGGGTTTGACCACCGGAAGTGTTTTCCGGAAAGTCGTCGGAGTATTGATGAAAATGCCACCGATATGGTCATAAGACAGATGTTTCTGTTTAGCCAGCACAATCTGGCGGAAGATTCCTGCCGATTGTCCGGGACAAACAATATCCACTTCCGGCCGGGCAAAATCGCCGGGACAAAGGGAAGTGTGCAATCCTCCGGCAACGGTCAATATTTCGGGATTAAATTTTTTGGCGACCCTGAAAATTTCCATTCCCGACCAATATTCCGAAGCAATAAAGGTTACACCTACAACATCGGGTTTTACCAGAAAAAGGATGTTCTCGATGAGTTGGGCAAGCGGAGGCGAATCGGGAAAAAGGTCGTATTCCCCTTTCAGGTCAATAAAAGTTACATCAAAATCTTTTACCGCGGCTGCAACGGTAAGTAAACCCAGCGGCGGGCCGATGAGCTTTTTATGGATAAAACGCTTTGCTTCTTCAGGCGCAAAGCGTAAAATACTATTTATGGGTGAACGCGGCGGGTTGATTAAAAGAATTTTCATCCGTTAATATTTTCTGGTAAACAAGGCAATAATACATATTCCTGTTTTGGGGAAAACGCATCATCTGGATTTTTATAAATGCCAAATATGCAAAAAAATCCTTTAACCTGTTAAAAAATCAGAAATATTACTTGATTTTTATTTTTGCTCCGGATTTTAACTTCGAATTTTTCTTCATCCGGTTTAGCGTATAGATTTTTTTCAGAGGCACTCCCGTTTTCCTTGCAATTTCCGACAAGGATTCTCCCTTGCGGATGGTATGATATCTTCGTCCGCGATAGGATTTGCCCACCGATTTTATGTTGTGTTTCGATACAATTTTATTTCCGCCGTGTTTCGAAATTTTGGCACGGATAAAACAATTATGAGTGATCATCAGGGTATCCGACAGGAGGTCGTGATCGGAAAGGCTTACAATATTCACGGGATTAAATGGCTCGCCAAGATAGCGCGTTTCAAAATGGAGGTGCACGCAGGTAGCGTGCCCGGTACGTCCGCCAAGACCGATGGGATCTCCGGCTTTTATTTCTTCATTTACACGGGCTATAATTTTGTTGAGATGGCCGTAGAGCGTTTCTATCCCATTGTTATGACGAACAACTACCATATTACCATAGCCGCCATAGCGCCTTGCGATTCGAACCATTCCATCGAAGGCGCAACGGATGGTATCGTTAAGATTACATTTTATATCGACGCCGGCGTGGAAATGGTTTCCGCGATAGCCAAAGGGAGAGAGCAACAGCCCTTTATAAGGAAATATAAAGGGGTGATCGCCTTCGCTATATAATGGTATAATCGTCGTGTCATTTTCGGAAGGGATATTATTTACTTCAAACTTTTTTACATGCAGGGTATCCCAGCTACGTCCGTTAAGGTAACCGCCGGGAATAAAAATAAGGTCGGGAGGAATAATTTTTGTAGCTGTCGTATCGGGATCGGGAAGGGTGGTAGGCGTAAATGATAAAGGTCTGCCGATAAACCGTGAGTTGTCGAAGACTTCTTCTGGTGGTGATAACTTTTGGGGAGTAATAGTATTGGTTGAAAGGCTGTCGGAAGGAGCATTGATAATGCGGCTGTGGGATAATGGGGACGAATTTTTCAGGTATTTAACGGGTACAAGGGTATCGGAAGGTTCGGAATGGAACAGGGTCTTGTTTTCAAGAAAAAATGTTGAGGTATCAATAATTACACCTTGGGCTGTCGCTATATCGGTAAGGAATAAAAGGCAGAAAACAACAAATAAACTTTTTATAAAATCTGGCTCATTATAAATCATAGGCACAATCGGTTCAGCAAATGGGGTTATATACTACTTTGAACGCCAAAATTACTTATTAATTGTCAAACCGCGAATTTGATTCTGTTAATATTATATAAAAAATCCATCATTTGCTCCTCAAAACCCTGATATAAAAAAATATCCTTGTCAGCAAAAAAATGATAATTTTGCTCCCGGAATATCGTAGTTTTTTTCCGTATATTAATTTAAAAGATACCAGAAATGAAAAAAATAATTCTCATGGCTTTTATAGGCGCTCTTATGCCGTTTATTGTTGAAGGACAGGATAAGGTAGCTAAATCTGCTTCAACAGTTATAACCAAGAAAAACATGCAGCTTACCAGCAATATTATGACACCGGAAGTCCTGTGGTCGTTTGGGAGGATTAACCAGGCGGAAATTTCGCCAGATAAAAAGACGGTTTTATACGGCGTTTCCTATTACGATATTCCGCAGAACAAAGGAAACTGCGACCTGTATACCATGGACATTGACGGGAAAAATGTGAAGCAACTTACGCTTACTTCGGCGAGCGAATACAATGCCTTATGGCGTCCCGACGGTAAAAAAATAGGCTTTCTCTCAGCCGCCAGCGGCGAAATGCAGCTTTATGAAATGAACCCTGACGGAACGGATGTTAAGCAGATTTCATTTATCAGCGGCGGAATTGATGGGTTTAAATATTCGCCCGATATGAGCAAAATCCTGTACATCCAGGAGGTGAAAGTTGACAAAAACGTTCAGGACGTTTATCCCGACCTGCCCAAGGCTTCCGGAAGGGTGATGGACGACCTGATGTATCGCCACTGGGACCAATGGGTGGATACCTATACTCATATTTTTGTAGCCGATTATAACGACAATATTGCCGGAGGAACCGACATCATGCCCGGTGAACCCTGGGAATCGCCACTGAAACCTTTCGGCGGTTTGGAACAAATAAACTTCAGCCCCGACAGCAAAACTATCGCTTATGCCTGCCGCAAACTGAAAGGAAAAGAATATGCTCTTTCCACTAATTCGGATATCTATCTTTATTCCATCGACACGAAAAAAACCACCAACCTTACCGAAGGAATGATGGGTTACGATATCAATCCGGTGTATTCGCCCGACGGCAGTAAGATAGCCTGGGAAAGCATGGAACACAACGGTTACGAATCGGACAAGTCGCGTTTGTTTGTCCACGATTTTGCTACCGGTACAAAAACCGATTATTCCAAAGACTTTGATCAGAATTGCAACGGACTCACCTGGACTGACGACGGCAAATCCATTTATTTCATCAGCGATATTCATGCCACGGATGAAATCTACCGTTTAGATCTGAAAAGCGGCAAAATTGCCCGTATCACCGATGGTATTCATGATTATTTGAACGTGGCCGTTGCCGGCAAAACACTCATTGCCCAGCGTCAGAGCATGTCGATGCCTACGGAAATTTATGCCGTAAATCCGAAAGATGGAAAAGATACCCAAATCACTTTTATAAACAAAGAACTACTCGACCAGTTGAAATTCGGTAAGGTGGAAAAACGCTGGATTAAAACTACCGACAACAAGGATATGCTTACCTGGGTTATTTACCCGCCTAATTTCGATCCCAATAAAAAATATCCCACCTTGCTTTATTGCGAAGGCGGACCTCAGAGCACCGTCAGTCAGTTCTGGTCGTATCGTTGGAATTTCCAGATGATGGCTGCCAACGATTATATCATCGTAGCGCCTAACCGCAGGGGCTTACCCGGCTTCGGAACAGCATGGAACGAACAGATAAGTGGCGATTATGGCGGACAAAACATGAAGGATTATCTTTCGGCTATCGATTCCATGAAAAAGGAACCTTTTGTGAATGCCGATAAATTAGGCTGTGTGGGCGCAAGCTATGGCGGCTTTTCGGTGTACTGGCTTGCCGGCAATCATAACAAACGTTTCAAAGCATTTATTGCCCACGATGGTATGTTTAACCTCGAAAGCCAATATACCGAGACCGAGGAAATGTGGTTTGTAAACTGGGATTTGGGTGGTCCGTTCTGGGATAAGAATAATGCCGTAGCTCAACGCAGCTATGCCAATTCGCCTCATAAGTTTGTTCAGAATTGGGATACACCTATTCTGATTATCCATAGCGAAAAGGATTATCGTATTCCTGCAACCCAGGGGATGAGTGCCTTTGATGCTGCCGTATTGCGCGGCGTACCGGCTAAGATGCTTTATTTCCCCGACGAAAACCATTGGGTTCTTCAGCCCCAAAACGGAATCCTGTGGCAACGCACTTTCTTTGGATGGCTGGATAAATGGTTGAAGTGATGCTGTTGGCCGTTGGCTGTTAGCTGTTAGCTGTTGGCTGTTGGCTGTTGGCTGAAGGTATAGGCATCCAAGTATTGAAGAAGGTTCGGGATTGATTGACTATGGATTCCAATTTTTTTTGGATGACAATCCATTCAATCCTCAGTTTTGTATGATCTCTAAAATTTTATCGGTATCATTGGGATGGAACCAATGAATTTCCTTGTCGCGGCGGAACCAGGTCATCTGTCGTTTGGCATAGCGGCGGGTATTGGTTTTGATGTCGGTGATGGCTTGTTCAAGGCTGATATTTCCATCGAAATATTCAAACAGTTCCTTGTAGCCAACGGTATTTAATGCATTGAGCCGGCGTAGAGGATAGAGACTGCGGGCTTCTTCAAGCAAGCCCTGTTCAAGCATTTGGTCAACACGCCGTCCGATGATTTCGTTCAGTTCGTTGCGTTCGCGCTGCAATCCGATTTTAAGGATATTGAAATCCCGTAGCTTGGGCTTATTGTTTCTGAGCGCGGAATAGGGCCTGCCGGTTTGCAGGCAGACTTCAATGGCACGGATTAGGCGCGTAGGATTTGCCAGGTCAACGATGGTATAATATTCGGGATCCAATAATTTTAACTGGCTGCGCAACGCTTCGATCCCGTTGTTTTGAAGCTCTTTTCGTAACGCAGGGTCAGGGTCGGGAAGCTCATCGATGCCATGGCAGACGGCATTGATGTATAAACCCGAACCGCCGACCATCAGTAACTGTTTTTTAGTTATAAAAAGATGTTTAAGCAAGGCTAAAGCGTCCGTTTCATAACGCGAAACATTATAATAATCATGGATGGAAAGATTGCCTATGAAATGATGGGGCGTGGTATTTAATTCCGTTTCGGAGGGGGCGGCAACTCCTATTTTTAATTCCCTGTAGAACTGTCGTGAATCGGCCGAAAGGATTTCGGTATTCAAATGTTGAGCGAGCCGTATGCTTATGGCCGTCTTGCCAACGGCGGTAGGTCCGGCAATGACAATAAGTAAGGGGTCAGAATTTGATCTCTTCAAATCCGTCATTTAATTCGCTGAAGTCAGGATCAACCCCGGTACTGCCAAACATATCGTCGTCATCTTCTTCCGGTTCATCTTCCTTGATTAAATCCGGTTCATCACTATCCATACCGGGATAAACGGGCGGGATGGTGCCGGGTTTTTTGGATAAACTACCTGTACTTTTGGTGCATTTGGGAAAATTATCGGCAGTAAGAGCGGAAGAAACGATTTTTGTTAATTCGATATAAAATGTTTTTATATCAAGAAAATCGTAAACAAAAAGTATTCGCTGATGAGGATCGTCAATAAATTCTTTAAGAATGGCATCTTTCATAACGAAAGTAGGAATCTTTGTACGCGTTTTGTCGGTATCCTCATCGTCCTCCTCTTCTTCCGTTTCGTCGTTCATATCGAGCAGGGTAATTTCCTTCAGTTTGCGCCAACCGCTGTTGCAAATATAAAATGAGGCAAGTTCCTGTCCGTTTAAGCCGGTGGATGCGAGAAGTATTTTATGCAAGTCTTCAAAGGTCTGACTGGGAAGTATCTCAATTTCTCTTATGAAATCATCCTGATCGTCAAATAAAACTTTGAATTTATAAACGTTCATCACTCTAAATTTTAAAGTTCAAAAATACGAAAAAATTGAAACGTCGGCATTAATTTTTTGGAGAAGCTCAAAATTTTTTGAATTAGCTAATGGATACTAAATCGGTGCGATTTTGTACTGAATTTGACCCCAATGAACAAAAATTGGTTGTCCTCCTTTTCGCTTTCTTACGAATTTCCGAAAAATCTTTACGAATAAAAAAATTTACTGTTGTTGTGATGGCGTTCATGAAAAGGACGGTATTCAAGTTAAACTGTCCGGTGCTTAAGTTAAACTATCCGGTGCTTAAGTTAAACTGTCCGGTGCTTAAGTTAAACTGTCCGGTGCTTAAGTTAAACTGTCCGGTGCTTAAGTTAAACTATCCGGTAATGAAGTTAAACTATCCGGTAATGAAGTTAAACTATCCGGTGATAAAGTTAAACTGCACGGTATCGAAGTTAAACTGTCCGGTGCTTAAGTTAAACTATCCGGTAATGAAGTTAAACTATCCGGTGATAAAGTTAAACTGCACGGTATCGAAGTTAAACTGTCCGGTGCTTAAGTTAAACTATCCGGTAACGAAGTTAAAGAGTCCGGCGCTTAATTTAAAGCATACGATGGTGAAGTTAAACTGTCCGGTAGTGAAGTTAAAGAGGGAGGGAGAGCGAAGGGGAGTGGGCGACTTGGCGGTTTTCTTTTTTTCACCGCGAGGGCACAAAGGCGCGAGGCTTTATTGCGAATCGTTGTGAGTGGAAAGTGGGCGATAGGGCGACTTAGCGATGGAACGACTGGGTGCGAAGCGGAGTCCCATTATGCACACACTTCGTCATACATTTGCCACACACAGTTTAGAGAATGGCATTGATTTGCGCTATACACAGCGTATGTTGGGACATGAGCGTAGCAAAACCACTGAAATATACCCATATTATCACCAAAGGTTTCGATAAAATAAAAAGTTCATTAGATAATTTAGATATTTAAATTTTATTATTTTTGTATTTAAAAATCATTGTTGTCAGAGAAAAATTCTTTATTCGTTATGAAACGAGTCCCGATTTTCGGGACGAGTTCCATCCGACCTTAAAAAAACAAATTATTTACGGATGAAATCATTGATATATAACGTCCAGTACGGGACTTGTGAATGGATGGGGTACTTCCATTTTCTACCGGCATTGGGTTCCGAGTACTCGGGACTATCCCGTAGGGATAAAATATGGGTAGAAGATTGTTTATCCATTAACCTGAATCCCGTATGGGATGATATAAAAATTAATCGGACAATAGTGTTTAAAAATAAAAAAAAGGAATAACCAATTACGAAATAACCGTCATAATGGGAGTTATACAATCGTTGCATGCAAGGCTAAGAGACAGCGCAACCGACATGAAAAAGTGTAATGACAAAAGAATAACTTTAAGTTTAATTTTATGAGTTTTCAAAAAATAACAATTGAAGATTGCAGAGAAATTGGACGACAGCACAAAGGCGATTGTCTTTCAACTTCAATTACGAAATCTAGTGAAAAATTGAAGTGGAAATGTGAATACGGTCACAAATGGGAAAGTAGAATTGACCATATTAGGTCGGGTTCTTGGTGTCCGGTTTGTGCAAGAAATAAGACGGCTCAAAAAAGGCGACTTACTATAGACGAAATGCACCAATTGGCAAAAGATAAAGGGGGACAATGTCTTTCAAAAATTTACACAAACAATAACACCCATTTGGAATGGCAATGTTCTGTAGGACATAGGTGGCAAGCAAAACCATCAAATATAAAATCTGGAAAATGGTGTCCATATTGTGCGGGTGTTAAAAAAAAGTCAATAGAGGAAATTCAGGCATATTGTGAGAAAAAAGGAGGAGTCTGTTTGAGTGACTCATATTTCGATGTAAAATCAAAACTAAAATTTAAGTGTAAAGAAGGACACGAATGGGAAACAATTGCAGAAGCAATTTTAAGAGGCGGTTGGTGTCCTAAATGTGCCGACAAAATAAGAGCTAAGAAAAAGGCACACAATATAGAAATTCCTATTGAACTTGCAAATGAAAGAAATGGGGGAACTTCTTTCTAAAAGTTATAAGAACGCTAATACACCGCTATTATGGCAATGTGAAAATGGACATCAATGGAAGGCAAGTTTCGCAAATGTTCAAACAGGAACTTGGTGTCCTCACTGTGCAGGAAAATTTGTAACATTTGATGATGTAAATAAAACTGTCAAAGAAAGAGGTGGTAAATTATTATCGAAAGAATATATAGCAGCAAAAACCAAATTAAATTTAGAATGTGGCAATGGACATAAATTTAAAATGACTTGGGATGTCATTAAAAGAGGTAGTTGGTGCCCTGAATGCACAGCATCAATTGGAGAAAGGATATGCAGAGAATATTTTGAAAAATTTTTTGATTGTGAATTTCCAAAATCTTTTCCAAAATGGTTAATTTCAAACAAAGGTTTTCAATTAGAATTAGACGGTTATTCTGAATCAAAGGCTATTGCGTTTGAACATCACGGAAGACAACATTATACAATTGACTCCAGATTTTATAAACAAGAGTCGGAGTTTCAACACCGATTGAAACTTGATACCGAAAAAGAAAATCTTTGCACCAATCATGGAGTAAAACTTATTAAAGTTCCTGAAATACCACTTTTATTGCCAATAACGGAAGTATTTCCATTTTTAACGAATGAATTTGAAAAAATAGGTCATAAAACAACAAAAAATAAAGATGAGTTAAATATAAATTGGAAACGGATATACACGCCACCTCAAAATGAGAAGCTTTTACAAATACAAGAAATTGCAAAGAATAGAAATGGTGAATGTCTTTCAAAGGGCTATTTGAATAACAAAACAAAAATGAGATTTAGGTGTGAGCATGGACACGAATGGGAAGCAGTGCCAACCTCGATTATTATCCAAGGTACTTGGTGTCGCTTTTGTGCTCACAAAAAAAAATAACATAAAATTATATTTGAGTATGGATTTATACAGTATCAAAAGTATTTGCAACGGTTACTTGAATAAAAAAAAGGGTTATACAGCCGAAATAGACAATTACAATGAAGACACAAAACGCATCGTTTTTGATGTTCGTATTCTAAAACATGGAGTCTTTAGAGCCTCTCAATCTATGTGGATTATTAAAGCATCAGGGTTGACAGCAGAAAGTCAGTTAAGTTCTCAGATTGGACGATTTTCTGCATTGGTAGAGAATAATCTAATTTAACACTTATGATATTGAGCAGATGCAAAAGCCCAGCATGCAACATCGGCTCATACGTAATGCGGGTTTCAGAGGTATTGCAAGTTCTGTTCCCGCTGGCAAAGTTTTTATCGGGTGATACAGACGTAGTCACGCAATCCCTTACTGCATATAGCCTCAACTGTTGTAGTCCATAATATAAAACATGAAAAACAAAATTCCTCCGGCTGAACGGAAAATGGTTTTCCGCCCGGAACAAAGTGATCCCGGATTACTTGGAACCGCTAAACGGAGAGGTGAAATAACAATGTCATTCTTTCGGAATTTGCTTGTTTTGTCGTTTTTTAATTTCTGACATTACGCTAAACCTTATTTTCCTTATCTTTTTTTAACCTTAGTAGAAATATTACACAAACGAAAAATAACCTTATTCCCTTATAGCCGTTATGATAAGGTAATAAGGTTGTGGGTTGGGGCGGTTATTATTTTTTCTACTAAGGTTAAAGGATGAAAAATAAGGTTTTCCTTTATTGTTTACCCGGATGGGCGAAAAATGTTTTGCCGCCTGGGACAAAGCGGAATTGCAAATTCCGCTCAGCGGGGATAAAATAACAATGTCATTCTTTCGGAATTTGTTTGTCTTGTCGTTTCTTAATTTCTGACATTACGCTAAACCTTATTTTCCTTATCTTTTTTTAACCTTAGTAGAAATATTACACAAACGAAAAATAACCTTATTCCCTTATAGCCGCTATGATAAGGTAATAAGGTTGTGGGTTGGGGCGGTTATTATTTTTTCTACTAAGGTTAAAGGATGAAAAATAAGGTTTTCCTTTATTGTTTACCCGGATGGGCGAAAAATGTTTTGTCGCCCGGGACAAAGCGGAATTGCAAATTCCGCTCAGCGGGGATAAAATAACAATGTCATTCTTTCGGAATTTGTTTGTCTTGTCGTTTCTTAATTTCTGACATTACGCTAAACCTTATTTCCTTATCATTTTTTAACCTTAGTAGAAATATTACACAAACGAAAAATAACCTTATTCCCTTATAGCCGCTATGATAAGGTAATAAGGTTGTGGGTCGGGGCGGTTATTATTTTTTCTACTAAGGTTAAAGGATGAAAAATAAGGTTTTTCTTTGTTGTTTACCCGGCTGAACGGAAAATGTTTTTTTGCCGGAACAAAGAGGTTACGGGTACTCAGGATATTAATACGCGAAATGAAAAGCGGTAACAGTAATAATTTGAAATAGAACTTTAAAAACACCTGGAATAATAAAAATTAGTGGATTATGATTTTAAATATACTTTTATTACTGGCAGCATCCTTTGGGATTTTCTGGACCATTAAAACGAAAAAGATATTTCCGGCGATTATAACCCTTGGGATGACTTTGGGTATATTACTGACGCTGTTCCTGCCCGAAAATATAAAATACTACGGGATTTATTTATATATGGGATTTGTGGCTTTATCGTTTCTTTATTGTCTGGTAGTAAAAGAAATGAAAACAGGGCCACGAATAATAATCGGACTGATGTCTGCTCCGGTATTCGCTTATTGGCTATGGGTGATGAATCATTGGCATGGAAACGAACTATTAGCGCCAATATTTGTGCTTCTTGTAGCCTTAGCAGGTATTATTAGTAAAGCAAAACTTAAAAATGAATTGGGTTTTCTGACAATACTTGCCGTGGATGCCATTGCAATTATAATTGAACGCCTGATGAACGTAATGTGAAGTTTGCCAATACGAGGCTTGTGTTAATGTCGTTGGCGCTTCGTGTTACAGGAAAGTTGTAATTTGAAGCGGCAATATTCGGGGATAAACCTCCGGGCGGAATTACAACTTGAATACCCGGGATCGTTCGGCATGGAATTAGCAACCTATTCCTGTAACGTTACGTATGCCATGTCAGATTAGCAAACCGGGTCATGTAACGTTACGTATGCCATTCTGCAACTGCAAACCGCTTCATGTAACGTTACACATGCCATTCTGCAACTGCAAACCGCTTCATGTAACGTTACACATGCCATTCTGCAACTGCGAACCGCTTCCTGTAACGTTACGCATGCCATGTTGCATTTGCAAACCGCTTCCTGTAACGTTACGTATGCCATTCTGCAAGTGCAAACCGCTTCCTGTAACGTTACGTATGCCATTCTGCAACTGCGAACCGCTTCCTGTAACGTTACGCATGCGTAGCATTGTACATTGTCAGATTGTATCTTAAACGCTCAAAATGGCTATTGGCTGTTAGCTATTAGCTATTGGCCAACGCCAGTTGTTTATTGATGGTTGTTAGTTGATCGCTAAGTCCGAAACATAGTCTTCCCGATCCTGAGTACTCAAGGGATTAGCAATTGGCCAAAAGCTAACGGCTAAAAGCTAATGGCTAAGTTTAAACGCTAACAGATACTGCGTACGCTGTCAGGTTTTTCAAAAAAAGAGCTACTGGCAGCTTGCTAACAGCTAATATCCAACAGCTAAAAGCCAACAGCCAATGGCCGGTTACGATTTTGCCTTCATTCCGAGTTTTTCGCCTTCGGCAAGCATAAAGCGAAAAGCTTCGTCGTATTGGTTGGGGATAATCCCATCGAGGATAGCTTCACGGATGGCATTTTTGATGATGCCCACCTCGCGACAGGGTTGCAATGCGAAGGTCTGCATGATGATTTCGCCGCTGACGGGTGGTTGCCAGTTGCGCAGGCGGTCTTTTTCTTCAATTTCTTTGAGCTTGGTTCGTACAATCTCAAAGTTTTTCATGTAGCGACGGACCTTCTCGGGGTTTTTGGATGTGATGTCGGCTTCGCAAAGCATCATCAGGTCGTCAATATCGTCGCCGGCTTCAAAAAGCAGCCGTCTCACCGCCGAGTCGGTAACTTCTTCTTCCGAAAGCACGATGGGTCGCAAATGCAGCAGCACAAGCTTCTGCACATATTTCATCTTTTCGTTGAGTGGCAGCTTCAGGCTCTTAAAAACCGAAGGAACCATCTTCGAGCCTTTGAATTCGTGTCCGTGGAAGGTCCAGCCTGTTTCCGGTTCAAAATGTTTGGTAAGCGGTTTGGCAATATCATGGAGCATAGCCGCCCAGCGAAGCCACAGGTTATCGCTACCTGCCGAAATTTTATCCACCACTTCCAGCGTATGAAGGAAATTATCCTTATGCCCTTTGCCATCAATAAACTCAGCGCCTTTCAATGCCATGAACTGTGGAAAAATGAGGGCAAGCAGCCCGCTATCGTCCAGCAATTTTATTCCTGACGATGGTTTTTCGGAAAGCAGAATCTTGTTGAATTCCTCGATGATGCGTTCCATGGAAACGATGGAAATGCGATAAGCATTACGGCGTATAGCGGAAAGGGTAACGGGATGGATAGCGAAACGAAGCTGTGAAGCAAAACGGACGGCCCGCATCATCCGCAGGGGATCGTCGGAAAAGGTAATATCGGGATCGAGGGGGGTGCGGATAATTTGCTTTTCGATGTCGGAAAGTCCGCCGAAAGGGTCGAGCAATTCGCCGTAGTCCTCCCTTTGAAGGCTTAGGGCAAGTGCATTGATGGTAAAATCGCGGCGGTTCTGATCGTCCTCCAGCGTGCCATTTTCCACTACCGGCTTACGCGAATCCCAATGGTAGGATTCCTTTCGTGCGCCCACAAACTCTATCTGCCAGTCGCCATAATGAAGCATGGCTGTGCCGAAGTTCTTAAAGACATTTACCGTAGTGTTTTTGCCAATTTTTTCGGCCGTTTTTTCGGCAATTTCGATGCCGTTGCCAAGCACTACGATGTCAATATCTTTTGATCCGCGATTTAAGATAAGATCGCGCACAAAACCGCCTATGACATAAGCAGGCATTTGGGTTTCGGCAGCAATGCCGGAAACTAACTTAAAAACGGGATGTATCAGGCGATTTTTTAAATTCATCAGGTTATGGAATATAGAAACTGGCTAAAATCCTTTAAGACTTCTTAACCGTAAATCGATCTTAACGGAATCGGGCTGGGCATAGTTATAATCGTACAGTGCGCCTTCCCAGTCGCCGTACATGGCGTTGGGTAGCACGATGAATCGTCTGCCAAACTCCTCTTGCATTTTATCGGCTAAGTTCATGCGTTCGCCGGATGACTTTTTTTCAAACACTTGGGCAAAATCGTTCAGGTTGTCGCCGATAAGCAAAGCGATATGATTATGCTGAAGAATCTGCTCGCGGCGTGATTCCTTAGATGACTCGCCGGTGCTCATCATCAGGTGTTTTTCATCGGCATAAGGAAAACCCACATCATTAAGATTTTTCAGGGTCGCCTCTTTTACATCATTGTTCCGGTTAGTAACGTAATAAACATCCACGCCGTTGGCTTTGGCATAATTGAGAAAATCCAAGGCGCCAGGGATGGCCTTTGCCTGTGCCGCCTTGCACCATTCCGACCAGAATGCAGGATATTTGGCGTTTTCGAGGACACATTTTGCCTGAAAAGGACTGTTGTCGAGCACCGTTTCGTCAATATCGACCACTACTGTGCGATGCTGGTTCACCGATTTATCGGACAAATCTTTATCGAGCATCACTTTGGCGATGTTAAACGCCTGATATGCCAATGCCCGCATTTCGCCTGACCGTTGTTGGTAGGCAACGCCCATCAGCATTTGCTGGTTGAGCATCAGCGCGCGGCACGAGCTGTCAACTTCGCGGAGTATTTGGGTGGTTTGCACCAACCTGGTCTTGTCGTGATGTTTTACTTTATTTTTCTTGGTGCAATCCGAAAAGGACAGAACCATCGCTATCATAAGCGAAAAGAGGATGATTTTACGAGTTGTTTGCATACCGGGTATTGTTTGAATCTGCAAAAGTACAAAAACGATTAGATAATGTGTTAATGCGCTAATTCGTTAATATGCTAATGTGCAAATGCTGTGTAAAACGATGAAAGAGGCAGGGGTAAAGTGTACTTAAGTTACGAGAGCCTAAAGTATTAACCAGGTAATCAAGAAACCTTAGTTTTGTTGCCCGAGCGTAGCATTGCCGTCGTTCTGACTATTTTTATCTTTTTATTTTTTACTGATATTCCTCCCCCTTTGGGGAGGTTAGGAGGGGTAGATTATTAAAAAAAGCCGGTTACCCTAAGGAACCGGCTTTTGGAAATAAATAGCTTAACGCTTATTTAGTGTAATCGAGTGATGCTAACCGTTGGTAGCTTTTGTAACGCCATTGAGCATTAACTTCGGCAGCGTTGAATAATTCACCGGCTTCGGCAGGGAATTGTTTTTTGAGCGAAGTGTAGCGAACTTCCGAGTTGAGGAAATCCTGGAATTTATCCCATTGTGGTTCTTTGGAATCAATCTGGAATGGATTTTTGCCTTCGGCTTCCAGCAATGGATTGAAACGATACAAATGCCAGTAACCGCATTCAACGGCGCGTTTGCCTTCTTCCTGCGATTTTCCCATGCCCGAACGCAATCCATGATTGATACATGGTGCATAGGCGATAATTAAGGAAGGGCCGGGATAAGCTTCGGCTTCTTTCAATGCCTTGAAATACTGGTTTTGGTTAGCTCCCATGTCAACCTGGGCAACATAAACGTAACCATAGCTCATGGCCATCATGCCTAAATCTTTTTTACGAACCCGTTTGCCGGATGCAGCAAATTTAGCTACGGCAGCAATAGGTGTTGATTTTGAAGCCTGACCGCCGGTATTGGAATATACTTCGGTATCGAGCACCAAAACATTAACATCTTCGCCGGAAGCTAACACATGGTCTAATCCACCGTAACCGATATCATAAGCCCAGCCATCGCCACCGAAAATCCATTGCGATTTTTTAATCAGGTATTGTTTCAGGTCGAGAATTGCTTTGGCCACAGGGTTGGATTCGTTATCGAGGGCAGCAATCACTTTGGCGGATGCTTTTTCGGAAGCTTCTGCATTGTTCTTGCCAGCAAGCCATTCGTTGAAAGCTTCCTTGGTTTCGGCTTTAATATCGCTTTCAAGCGATTGTTTCATCATGTTTTCGATACGCAGGCGGGAATTTTTAACGGCGGTAGCCATTCCTAGACCGAATTCGGCATTGTCTTCAAATAACGAATTTGCCCATGATGGACCTTTGCCTTCTTTATTGGTGCAATAAGGCATGGAAGGAGCGGAGCCGCCATAGATGGACGAACATCCGGTAGCGTTGGCTACCATCATACGATCACCAAACAATTGAGTAATTAACTTGATATAAGGAGTTTCACCACAACCGGCGCAGGCGCCTGAGAATTCAAATAAAGGTTGTGCAAACTGGCTGTTCTTCACTGAACCGTTCTTGGGGAGGAAGGTGTCCTTATATCCCACTTTTGTGGTCATGTATTCCCAGCGGCCGGCTTCGGCTAACTGAGTTCCCAGCGGTTTCATTTCGAGCGCTTTTTTAGGAGCAGGACAAACATCGGCACAGTTGCCGCAGCCGGTACAATCAAGAACACTCACCTGCATCCTGAACTGTAAACCTTCGAGCGATTTGCCCTGGGCTTTTTTAGTCGTAGTACCTTCGGGTGCATTTTTCAATTCTTCTTCCGAAAGGAGGAACGGGCGGATAACGGCGTGAGGGCAAACGAATGAGCATTGGTTACACTGGATACAGTTGTCGCTTATCCATTCGGGAACGTTAACGGCAATACCGCGTTTTTCGTAGGCGCTGGTACCGGCAGGAAAAGTTCCGTCTTCGCGATCGAGGAAAGCGCTTACCGGCAGGTCGTCGCCTTTTTGTGCATTGATAGGTTCAACTACATTGCGGATAAAATCGGGAACATTGTTCGGATGGGTAACAGGTTTTACTGCTATTTTTGCCCATTCGGCAGGAACGTCTACTTTTTCCACATCACTTCCACGGTCAACGGCGGCGTAGTTCATCTTTACAACGTCTTCGCCCTTGTTGCCATAGCTTTTGACAATAAACTTCTTCATTTGCTCTACGGCTTGTTCGTAAGGAATTACGCCAGATACTTTGAAAAATGCGCTCTGCATGATGGTGTTGGTGCGACTTCCAAGGCCTAATTCTTCGGCTATTTTGGTAGCATCAATAATGTAGAAATTGATATTGTTTTCAGCAAGGTATTTTTTAACCTGGTCGGGCAGATGATTCTTGGTTTCTTCGGCGCTCCAGATGCTGTTTAGCAAAAATACTCCGTTTTTCTTCAATCCTTTGAGCATGTCGTATAGCTGGAGATACACCGGCACATGGCAAGCCACAAAGTTGGGCGTATTTACCAGATATGGGGAACGAATGGGAATATCACCAAAACGAAGATGGGAAACGGTAATACCGCCTGATTTCTTGGAATCGTAAGCAAAATAAGCCTGGCAATATTTGTCGGTGGTGTCGCCGATGATTTTGATGGAGTTTTTATTGGCGCCCACGGTGCCGTCGGAACCTAAACCATAGAATTTAGCGGCGAAGTTTCCTTTGGGAGCCACATCAATTTCGGGACCCATAGGCAACGATTTGAACGTAACGTCGTCCACAATACCTACGGTGAACTGGTTCTTGGGTTCGGCTAATTTCAGATTGTCGAAAACGGCTAACATCTGAGCCGGGGTAGTATCTTTGGAACTTAAGCCATAACGTCCGCCAACGATAAGCGGAGCATTTTTCCTTCCGTAGAAAATTTCTTTAACATCAAGATATAAAGGATCGCCATTAGCGCCTGGTTCTTTGGTGCGGTCGAGAACGGAAATACGTTTTACCGACTTAGGCATTACGTTAAGTAAATATTTGGCCGAGAACGGACGGTAGAGATGAACGGAAATCAAACCGACTTTTTCACCTTTTTCAACGAGATAATCAATTATTTCTTTAATGGTTTCGGTAACGGAACCCATGGCAACGATGATGTTTTCGGCATCTTTGGCGCCATAATACGTAAAGGGGTGATATTCGCGTCCGGTAATGGCTTTCAATTGTTGCATATAATCTTCCACCATGTCGGGAAGAACATCGTAAAAGCGGTTAGCTGCTTCACGCGATTGGAAGTAGATATCCGGGTTTTGAGCCGTACCTCTGGTAACGGGATGTTCGGGGTTAAGAGCGCGGTCGCGGAAAGCCTGAACGGCGTCATAGTCCAAAAGTTTAGCCAGATCATCCATATCGGTAGCTTCCACTTTCTGAATTTCGTGGGAAGTACGGAATCCGTCGAAAAAGTGCATGAACGGAACCCTTGATTTGATGGCTGTAAGATGAGCAACAGCGGCTAAGTCCATAATTTCCTGAACACTACCTGTAGCAAGCATAGCAAAGCCTGTCTGGCGTGTGCTCATTACATCACTGTGGTCGCCAAAAATTGAAAGCGCCTGGGCGGCTAAACTGCGAGCCGAAACATGAAAAACACCCGGTAAAAGTTCACCGGCGATTTTATACATATTCGGTATCATCAGCAATAAACCCTGGGAAGCGGTATAGGTTGTGGTTAAAGCGCCTGCCTGTAACGAACCGTGAACAGCGCCTGCTGCTCCGCCTTCCGACTGCATTTCCACTACTTTAACTACATCTCCGAAAATATTTTTTCTTCCATGAGCTGCCCATTCATCAATGTATTCGGCCATGGTGGAGGAAGGTGTGATAGGATAAATTGCAGCAACTTCGCTAAACATATATGCGATGTGAGATGCGGCGTAGTTTCCGTCACAGGTGATAAATTTTTTCTTTTTTTCCATTTTTCTTTTTATTTAAACATCTTTATTTCAAGCAACTAATATAGCTTGCGAAATATTTTGCAAAATTAATAAATTATTGATAACTGCAGGATTAATTAGTGTAAATTTTCCACTAAGCTCGATAATGATTTGTTCAAAAGTAATTTATTATCAAGTCAATAAATAAAAAAGCCGTCTATTACAGAGTGATAGACAGCTTTATGTATTTAAATAATTTTCAGTTTATTCGGCTGAAGTTTCTTCGGAAATTGCTGGTTCCTGGGCAGATTCAACGGGCTCTTCGGCTGGAGTTTCAACGACTTCCATTGCTTTTTGAGCTTCTACTTCAGCGGCTCTTTTTTTGGCAAGTGCTTCGGCTTTGGCTTCGTTAATTTTAACTTCGGCTGCAAGGCGTTTTTTCTTAGCTTCTTTTTTTGTTAATTCAACTTCATTGGCTTTGCTTAGGATTTTGGTTTCCTTAGCCGTTTGCCATTCATTGAATTTAACATCGGCTTGTTCCTGCGACAAGGCGCCTTTGGTTACACCTTTCTGAAGGTGCATTTTTAAAAGCACACCTTTATATTTCAGGATAGCGTTTACCGTATCTGTAGGTAGCGCTCCGTTGCGGAGCCATTCTACAGCTTTATCAAAATCTAATTTGATTTCTGCGGGTTTGGTTAATGGGTTATAAGTGCCAATTCTTTCTACAAACTTTCCGTCTCGAGGTGCACGACCATCCGCAATTACAATATGGTAAAAAGGCATGCCTTTTTTGCCATATCTCTGTAATCTCATTTTTGCTGGCATTTTCTTAATTATTAATGATTAATGACTTTTTTTATTTGAGCTTGCAAAAGTCTGAATATTTTTCCTAATATCAAAGCGTTTTTAATAATTTTTGAAGACGTAGATGAATTTTTTTTTGACGTTTATCCCCAACGGTGATAGGTAAAATCAGCATCCCGAAAGAGAGAATTGCAACCTGAAAAATTTTATTTATTATTATATTTTATTGAATTATAGTCCAATAATCAGTTGTAAATTTTTATGAACAATGGAAAATAACACGGGCTTTTTGCTTAATTTTACAAAAAAAATATTCCAGAATCTTAAATTCTAAATCTTAAACAAATAGATGTCCGATTTTACACATTTACATGTCCATACCCAGTATTCCATTCTCGACGGAGCCGCGAGCATTGAAAAATTGATTGAAAAAACAAAAAATTCCGGAATGGATGCACTGGCTATTACCGACCATGGCAATATGTATGGAGTGTTGAAATTTTTTAATGAGGCTAAAAAACAGGGTGTTAAGCCAATTATCGGATGCGAAATGTATGTTGCGGAAGAAAGCCGGATGAACAAACGGGGGAAACAGGATCGGAGCGGTTATCATTTGATTTTGCTTGCCAAAAACAAGGAAGGGTATAAAAATCTTTCCCGGCTATGCTCCAAAGGTTTCCTCGAAGGATTTTATTATACGCCACGCATAGATAAAGAATTGCTTCGTCAATATCACGAAGGAATCATTGCTTCGTCGGCTTGCCTTGGGGGCGAAATTGCCCAAGCTATCCTTTATAAAGGTTTAGAAAAAGCGGAAGAAACGCTAAAAGAATACCTCGGCATTTTCGGTGAGGATTTTTACCTCGAACTGATGGATCACGGCATACCCGAACAGAAAGAGGTAAACAAGGCATTGCTCGAATTGTCAAAAAAATATGGTGTTAAAGTCATAGCCACCAATGATGTTCATTTTGTAAACGTTGATGATTCTGAAGCTCACAATATACTTATTTGTTTGAATACCAATAGGGAATTGCAGGAAGATTCCGACATGAGTTACACTGGTCAGGAATTTCTGAAGACCCCGGAGGAAATGGCTGACATTTTTGCCGATTGTCCCGAAGCCATCAGCAATACCCGAGAGATTGTTGATAAAATAGAAAGCTATTCCATCGCTCAGGATATTGTTATTCCTCATTTTCCTCTTCCAGAGGGATTTACTAATGAAAACGAATATTTGCGTCATCTTGCCTATGATGGCGCCTACCGTCTTTATCCCGATCTGTCGGACGAAATAAAAGAACGGCTCGATTTTGAGCTTGGAGTCATAAAAGATATGGGATTTCCTGGTTATTTTCTTATTGTTCAGGATTTTATTAATGCAGCCCGCAAAATGGATGTTACCGTGGGCCCGGGCAGAGGTTCGGCAGCGGGTTCCGTAGTGGCTTATTGTACCGGCATTACCAATGTCGACCCCATCAAATATGATTTACTCTTTGAGCGTTTTTTGAACCCGGAACGTGTCAGCATGCCTGATATTGATGTGGATTTTGATGATGAAGGCAGGGGTAAAGTGTTGAAATATGTTGTGGAAAAATATGGGGAAGAAAGAGTTGCCCAGATTATAACTTTCGGAAGCATGGCAGCAAAAACGGCTATACGCGATGTTGCCCGTGTTTTAAAACTGCCGTTGCCGGAAGCCGATAAACTGGCAAAATTAATTCCTGAACGACCTGGAATAACGCTGGAACAGGCGTTTAAAGAAGTTCCTGAATTGGCAGATGAAAAAAACAGGGGATCCGAATTAGTCAGAAAAACGCTTCGTTTTGCCCAAACACTCGAAGGTTCGGCCCGGCACACCGGCACCCATGCCTGCGGAGTTATTATCGGCCCGGAAGATCTGATTGATCATATTCCTTTGGCTACGGCTAAAGATTCGGAACTGATGGTTACCCAATATGATGGAAAATTGGTAGAATCGGTGGGTATGCTAAAAATGGATTTTCTGGGTCTCGCCACGCTTTCCATTATCAAAGATGCTATCGAAAATATCTACCATCGAAATGGAATAAAAATTAACATTGATGAAATTCCGATGGACGACCAACAGACATTTGAACTTTTTCAGCGTGGCGATACTATAGGTACTTTCCAGTTTGAGTCGGAAGGCATGAGAACCCACTTACGCGATCTGAAACCTACTACTATCGAAGATCTCATTGCTATGAATGCCTTGTATCGTCCGGGACCCATGGATAATATTCCTAATTTCATCAATCGCAAACACGGCAGAGATAAAATTGTATATCCCCATCCTTCCTTGGAACACATCCTGGACAAAACCTACGGCATCATGGTTTATCAGGAACAAATTATGCAGATATCCAAAACTTTGGCTGGTTTTTCGGGAGGCAAAGCCGATGAACTCCGTAAAGCCATGGGGAAAAAGAAAATGGATATTATCGAAAAGTTAAGGGTGGAATTTATTGAAGGCTCGCGAAAAAACAATGATGTTGACGAAAAAGTGGCAGCCGACATATATGATCAGATGGGTGAATTCGGTAAATATGGATTTAACCGTTCGCATGCAGCAGCCTATTCCATCATTGCCTACCAGACGGGCTATCTGAAAGCGCATTATGCTGCCGAATACATGGCTTCGGTACTTACTCATAATCTTCGTAATATTGATAAGATCACTTTCTATATCGAGGAGTGTAAACGTTCAGGTTTGTTAGTCCTGGAACCGGATATCAACGAAAGTAGTTTTAACTTTACCGTCAACAAAAAAGGGCAGATCCGCTTTGGAATGGCTGCCATCAAAGGTGTGGGCGAACAAGCGGTAAATTCAATCATAGAAGAACGCAATGAAAATGGTCCTTTTACTAATATTTTTGATTTGGCTAAGAGGGTAAGCCTGCGCTCGGTCAACAAACGCTGCCTGGAAGCATTAGCCATGGCTGGAGCTTTTGATGATTTTGAAGATACTCATCGTGCACAGTATTTTTATAAGGAAAGCGAGGATGATACCCCTTTTTTGGAAAAAATCATAAAATACGCTGCCAATTATCAAAGCAAATTAAATTCAACCCAGCAATCGCTTTTTGGCGAAACCTCTTCGGTACAGGAACAGGAAATTCAATTACCCGTCTGCGAGCCGTGGACAACATTACATCAGTTAAAACTTGAGAAAGAAGTAACGGGATTTTATATGTCCGGTCATCCGCTGGATAGTTACCGAATTGAAATGCAATATTTTTGCAATACCAAGCTAGGCGACTTAAAAGGAGACCTCCGGCAGTTGATGAATCAGAACATGATTTTTGCCGGAATCGTCAGCTCCGCTGCGCATAAAATGACCAAGACGGGTAAACCGTTCGGCAGCTTTACCCTCGAGGATTTCAACGATTCGTTTTCATTTATCCTGTTTTCGGAGGACTACCTGAAAATGAAACATTTTTTATCGGAAGGCGCTCTTCTGATGGTAAATGCTAAAGTACAAGCAAGATACAATACTTCCGATCAACTCGAAGTTAAAATTTCGAGCATCACGCTCCTGCCTGATGCGTTAGATAAATATACCCGTTCCGTTACCGTTTTCCTTCCACTGGAAGCTGTTTCCGCTTCCCTGATTAATGAATTACAACAGATGATGAAATTAAATAACAAGGGAAAATGCTCAGTTAAATTCCAGGTAATTGATGCCAGCGAAAATATTTCGATCGAATTGCCATGCAAAAAGCAACTGGTAAGCAACCCTGGATTTGTTCATACCCTTCAATCATACAATAAATTGAAATTCAAGTTAAATTAGACTTGTCTTTTATTTAATAAATTATTGAACAATTATTTTTTGTAGCTGTTTTAAAAAAAAATCTATTTTTGGAGAATAGTAAAAAAATCAGTAAAATCATAAAAATTAATGCAATGGCAATAGAATTAAACGAATCAAATTTTGACGAATTAGTATTAAAATCCGATAAACCCGTGATTGTTGATTTATGGGCAGAATGGTGTGGACCCTGCCGGATGGTAGGTCCCCTCGTTGAAGAAATTTCAAAAGAATATGAAGAAAAAGCAATTGTTGGAAAATTGGATGTAGATAACAATCCTTCCATTACTGCCCGTTTTGGAATACGGAATATTCCAACGATTTTATTCTTTAAAAATGGTCAGATCGTTGATAAACAGGTTGGTGCTGTCCCAAAACAAGTGTTGATTGACAAGCTCACAAAGCTTCTGTAATCATTCCGGATTTATTATCCGATAACAAATATTGCTTTGCTCCAATGATTTTTACACCATTGTTGGGGTGGATTGTATTCTGATACTTATACTAATTTATACCAATTTTTGTGAACCAAACAATTGATCAGGATAAACTTCGGCAGATTTATTCTCTGGATTTGTTAGCCCGTCAGGTGGTAGAGGGATTTATCACCGGATTGCACAAGAGTCCGTTTCATGGTTTTTCGGTCGAATTTGCCGAACACCGGCTTTACAATACCGGCGAATCGGTAAAGCATGTCGACTGGAAGCTCTATGGCCGGACGGATAAATTGTTTGTAAAAAGGTATGAAGAAGAAACGAACCTGCGTTGCCAGATTATCATTGATAATTCATCGTCAATGTATTTTCCGGTAAAGGATAATCCAACCTTTGAAAATCCGAATAAAATTACTTTTTCGGTTTACGCCACGGCAGCATTAATGTATTTGCTTCGTAAGCAGCGCGATGCCGTGGGGCTGAGTATTTTTTCCGACAAAATTGAAGAACATATCCAAGCAAAATCCAGCTTAGTTCATCACCGGTTTTTGTATACCTATCTCGAAAAAATGCTTTCTCCTTTGCCTGCGGGAACTAAAAAAAATACTTCTGCCACGCAGGCTTTGCATCAAATAGCTGAAGCCATTCATCAGCGTTCGCTGGTAGTGATTTTCAGCGATATGATGGATAGCCAGACCAATACCGAAGAATTGTTTTCGGCTTTGCAGCATCTGCGCCACAATAAACATGAAGTTATACTGTTTCATGTTACGGATAAACAAAAAGAACTTGATTTCGTTTATGATAACCGTCCCTATAAGTTTGTGGATATGGAAAGTGGCGAAGAAATGAAGGTGCATCCGAATGAAGTAAAAAATCAATATATAAAAGCAATTAAAGCATTTAAAAATGAGTTGGAAATGCGATGTGGCAACTACCACATCGATTTTGTAGAGGCTGATATCAATGCTGGATTTAGCCAGGTGTTGCTTCCTTATTTATTAAAACGGCAAAAACTGCATTAAGTTTCCGGTGCCAGTTGCTTATCTTTATAAATTACCGATTATGCAAAAAAAAAGAATCTATATTTACACATTAATAGTACTAACATTTAGCTGTCTGATTACTAAAAACTTGTACTCACAAAACAAGAATAACGCCGAATTTGAAAGAGCAAAAACTGATTTACCCATTTACTATAACTTTATCAAACATTTAAAAGCGGAAGGTTATAAATTTTGGGATTTCAAAACCTATTGGAATGCCGATAAAACAAAATTACCGGATAAACTGATTGTTATTCGACATGATGTTCATCAGAGGGATATTGCGTATGCGTTTGATACTTATATTATTGAAAAGAATCTTTTAGGAGATAACGTGGCTACGTACTTTGTGATGTTGGGTTTTCCCGATGAAGAAAAAATTCCGGATTTTCAGAAAGAATACCTTGGAATAATTAAGTTTCTAAAAGATAGAAAAGTTGACGTTCAACCTCACATTTCCGCAAATGATTTGTATCATAAGAAAGTAACTACCTGGTGGAAAAATAAATCAAAAGAAGAACTGAGAAAATTAGCCAACGAAAATTATATTGTTGATTATAAGGACAATTGTGTAAAAGTTTCTGTTAAAACGGATGGAACAGATGTTTTTGACCTTAATGAAATGAATGATAGTATCATCCAATGTCTGAAAGAATATAATAAAATGTGGAAATTAAAAACCGGGCTAACGGCAAAATATTATGCATCACACGGGAGTAAACTTCCTTTCAATAATACAATTTTCAATAATTCGCTTATTCTCGACCAGGAAGAATTGTTAAATAGTAAGGTTTATGCTTTTGATACCTACAATACCCAACTTTGTAATTATTTAGTCTATCTGAGCGATAACTCTGGTCCGGATTGGATAGAAAACCCTGATACAATTTTACCTGGCAGATATCAGTTTTTAAGCCATCCCTACGTTTGGAAAAACCCGGGCGTTGTTCGTAATGGCAGACCCCCGGTATATCCTCAAAAGAAATAATTCATTCAGCAGCCTATTATTGCTGAGGTAAGTGAAAGCGTTCATTATTCGTTTTACTTTTGCTTCATGGAATATCAACAAATTGAAGCCGGCGAATTTTTGGCCAAATCGCTGACGATCCCCGTTATTGATGTCCGGTCACCTGCCGAGTATTGCCAGGGACATGTGCCCGGGGCATATAATATTCCGTTGTTTAATGATGAGGAGAGGAAAAATGTAGGCATACGTTACCAAAAATCCGGTAGCGAAGATTCTGTCCTCCTCGGTCTGGAACTGATAGGCGGAAAACTTGCCGGATATGTAAAACAATTGCACCGGATTACGAATCAAAAAGAAATACTCGTTCATTGCTGGCGTGGAGGTATGCGAAGCAAAAGCATGGCTTGGCTATTCCATTTGGCAGGTTATCAACCTTATGTACTTACCGAAGGTTATAACGCCTACCGGAAATATATTCGGAAAAGTTTTGAAAGGGATACCAAAATGATTGTGGCCGGCGGGATGACCGGAAGTGGCAAGACGAAAATATTGCATATTTTGGCTGAAAATGGCATTCAGGTGCTTGATTTGGAAGGTATCGCCTGCCATAAAGGTTCCGCTTTTGGCGCCCTGGGACAATGCCATCAACCCACCAACGAACAATTTGAAAATGATTTATCATCGGTTTGGAACCGGTTTGATTTCCAAAGGGTAATTATTACAGAAGATGAAAGTTATTCCATCGGCAACGTTACTATTCCTCAGCCGTTGTTTGATAAAATACAGCAAAGTCCCCTGATAAAAATTGAGTTACCGCGTCCCGAAAGAATCCGGAGGCTTGTAGCGGAATATTCGAAATTTGACATCGAACTTTTGAAGGCGTCGTTGCTTAAAATCAAACAGCGTTTGGGCGGTCAAAACACCAAAGCAGCATTTCAGGCATTGGAAAATAAGGATTTTGAAACCGTAGCCGGAATTACGCTCGATTATTACGATAAGACCTATCTCTTCAGTATTTCCAAAAGGCAAAATAAAAATATAATAACTTTACCTTTTGAAAAGGACGATCCCGCAGAAAACGCCTCTGTTTTAATGAATTTTATAAATGATAGTATTTCTGTATAGTACAAAATAAACTCAAAAATCTCATGATGCCTATTTATTTAGATTATAATGCCACTACACCCATAGCTACCGAGGTAGCCGAAGCGGTGAAACCCTATCTGGATGAATATTTCGGAAACCCGTCGAGTACGCACCCCTTTGGGATAAAGGCGCGTCTTGGCGTTGAGGAAGCACGCCGCCAGGTAGCCGCATTGTTGAATTGCAATACCGATGAACTCATCTTTACCAGTGGCGGAACCGAATCCAACAACTTTGCCATCAAAGGAGTAGCTTGGGCATACCGACAAAAGGGCAATCATCTCATTACCTCGGCCGTGGAACATCCGGCAGTGCTCGAAGTCTGTAAATTTCTCGAAAAGCATGGATTCCGGCTTACCATTCTGCCGGTGGATGAATATGGAATGATAGATGTACTATCTGTAGAACAAGCTATTACGCCACAAACGATTCTAATCAGCGTAATGCAAGCTAATAATGAAGTGGGAACCATACAACCCATCAAAGCTATATCGGAAATTGCGCGCAGGTATGGCGTTATTTTTCATTCGGATGCTGCTCAGTCGGTTGGGAAAATACCGGTGGATGTCAATTCACTGGGTGTGGATTTACTTTCGGTTGCTGGTCATAAACTTTACGCACCCAAAGGTGTAGGCGTTTTATTTATCCGTCGTGGAATACAGCTCGAAAAATTGATTCATGGAGCCAGTCATGAACAAAATCTTAGGGCAGGAACCGAAAATGTAGCCGAGATTGTTGGCTTGGGCAAAGCTTGTGAAATAGCTATGCGCGATTTAGATGCCAACAGCTTGCATTTTCGCCGGATGCGCGACAGACTTTATGATGGAATCAGAAAAAACGTGGAATCTGTCCGTTTGAACGGGCATCCCGAAACGCGTTTACCCAATACGCTTAGTGTTAGCTTTCCTGGTGTTGAAGCCAATACCATTTTATCCGAATTGCCGGAGGTAGCTACCTCTGCCGGAGCAGCCTGCCATTCAGAGGGGATACATGTCTCGTCGGTTTTGCAGGCAATGAAAATTCCGGTTGAATATGCCATGGGAACCATCCGGTTTTCCACAGGACGAATGACAACGGAAGCGGAAATTGATGCAGCTGTGGAAATGATTTCAAAAACCGTAAATCGCCTGATGCCCTCTTCATCAAAAAAGGAACCCCTATTACCCGGGCAAAAGGTAAAACTTACCCAATTCACTCATGGATTAGGTTGTGGCTGTAAGTTGAGCAAAAAGGAACTGGAAAAAATATTGATACAACTTCCTGAAATCAACCACCCGGATATTCTGGTCAATGCGTCCACTTCCGACGATGCTGCTGTTTACCGCATAACTCAGGGAGTGGCAGTGGTTCAGACGGTAGATTTTTTTACACCCATTACCGACGATCCTTATGCTTTTGGCGCCATAGCCGCCGCCAATGCCTTGAGCGATATTTATGCTATGGGCGCTCGTCCGCTTTTTGCACTTAACATTGCCTGCTTTCCGTCCAAACGTTTGCCTATTGATGTTTTACAGCAAATCGTAAAAGGAGCTTCCGACAAAGCGGCTGAAGCCGGAATAGGAATTCTGGGCGGTCATACCATTGAGGATAACGAGCCTAAATTTGGCATGGTAATTACCGGCAGTGTGCATCCTGAAAAGATACTTACCAATTCCAATGCCCAGGTCAATGATGTGCTTATCCTTACCAAACCGTTAGGAACAGGCATTATTGCCACGGCAGTCAAACATGGACTGGCTTCGGACGACATTGCTGCCACGGCTATTAAAATAATGTCGGAACTCAACAAAGATGCGGCTGAAGTAATGGTTGATTTTCCGGTGAACGCCTGTACCGACATTTCGGGTTTCGGCCTGCTTGGACATCTCCTCGAAATGACCCGCGCAAGTAAAACCGATGCGGAAATTTTCCTTGACAAAGTTCCATTCATACCTGGCGTGGAATTGCTGATGATGAATCAGGCAATAAGCGGAGGAACGCTCAACAACGAAGAATATGTTTCGCCTTTCATGGAATGGGATGCCATTCCGGAGGCCAACCGCATTTTACTTTGCGACGCCCAGACTTCCGGCGGATTACTCATTTCGGTACCGGAGCTTCAGGCTGCAAGCCTGCTGAACGAATTGCACAGTAAAGGAATAATCCAGGCTGCCATTATCGGGAAAATATTCAGAAAAGGCAAGGGAATAATCATGGTATCATCGAAATAATTGTTCATTTCAATAAAAAGCAGTATTTTTGCAAACTTAAAATTTCAAAATTTTGTTTTTGTAAATTATCTGAAAATAAAAGATTTAAATCTAAATCAAAAAATCACCACCTAAATAAATACGGATGAAAACTACCCAGGAGAGCACCGGAGAACTGACGGCTGTTGTTAAAATTGAGATCGGACCTGAAGATTATCAGGGAAAAATTAATAAATCGCTTAAGGATTTACAGCATAAAGCGAATATCCCTGGCTTCCGGCCGGGACGCGTTCCTTTCGGAATGATTACGAAGATGTACGGAGATAATGTTAAGTTAGAAGAAATCAATAAAACCCTCAGCGAGGCTTTGGATAACCATATTAAATCCAATAATCTTGAAATTATAGGGCTTCCTTTACTAAATCATGAAAAAACTGACCAAGGTAGAAATGAAATTGAAGACCAGGACAATTTTGTATTTTTCTTCGATTTGGGATTGGTCCCGAAGTTCGAATTAAATATCGACAAAAACATTTCCGTTGATTATTTTGATGTTATCGTAAGCGATAAAGAAGTGAATGATTATTTGGTGGGCATGCAACGCCGTTTCGGAAACTTGGTAGATGTGGATTTATCGGAACTCAGCGATTCACTTAAAGGCAATTTTATGGAACTGGACGAAACCAGTGTCGAAAAGCCCGATGGGATTAAATCGGAAAATACCATTTTAATTGATGTAATTAAAGATGAAACCATCCGTAACCTATTTATCGGAAAAAAACCTGGCGATAAAGTTATTTTTAATCCTTCCAAAGCATTTGAAAAGGCAAGCGGTGTGGCTGTGTTTTTAAATATTAAAAAAGAAGAAGCCGAAAACCTGACTTCCGATTTTGAATTCGTAATTGAAAAGATTATTCGCCTTGTTCCTGCCGAATTAGGTAAAGAACTCTATGAAAAAATATTCCCCAGCCGGAATATAGAAACCGAAGAGCAGGTGAGAGAACTGTTAAAAACAGGGTTAAAGCAGTCGATTGATAACGACAACGAATCTTCTTTTATAAATGATGCTGTTACATCCGTAGTTGAAGCCCATCATATCGCTATTCCCGACGATTTTCTGAAACGCTGGCTGCTTGAAAACGGAGAAGATAAAATTACAAGCGAACAACTCGACGTTCAATATCCGAGCTATGCCAACGGCTACCGCTGGCAGATGATACAGAACAAAATTGTAAAAAAATACAATCTCGAAGTAACCGATGACGACGTCCGCGCCCATATTAAATCCTGGTTTGTAAAGGATAGCACCCAGCCCCAAAATCCGGAACAAGAGGAATCGTTGAACAAAATTGTAGATTCAATGTTATACAGTGAAGAACAAGTGAAAAATATCCACGACCAACTGTTTAATGAACGCCTCAAAGCGTATTTCATGGAAAACCTGACGGTTAATCATCAGGAAGTAAGTTATGAGGACTTTATAAAAAAATCGTACGATCATCACCACTAATCAAATCATATCTATATGAATGAATTCAGAAAATATGCAGTAAAGCATATGGGCATCAGTAGCCTGTCGCTTGATAAGTACGCATCAACGTATGACAGCAGTTATATATCCCCTACCATTATTGAGGAGCGCCAGTTGAACGTAGCCACTATGGATGTCTTTTCTCGTTTGATGATGGACCGTATTATTTTCCTTGGTGTACCCATCGATGATTATGTTGCCAACATCATCCAGGCTCAACTGTTATTTCTCGAATCGGTGGATTCAAAGAAAGACATTCAGATTTATCTTAACACTCCGGGCGGTTCGGTATATGCCGGGTTGGGTATTTACGACACTATGCAATACATCGCCCCCGATATAGCTACCATCTGCACAGGTATGGCAGCTTCCATGGGTGCCATACTGCTTTGCGCCGGCGACAAGCCCAAACGCACAGCGTTGAAACATGCCCGCATCCTTATTCATCAGCCCATGGGCGGTGCCGAAGGACAGGCATCCGACATCGAAATTACCGCAAGAGAAATTCAGAAACTGAAAAAAGAATTGTACGAAATTATTGCCAAACATGCCGGGCAGACTTACGATAAAATATGGCAGGATGCCGACCGTGACTACTGGATGACGGCTCAGGAAGCCAAGGATTATGGCATGATAGACGAAATACTGGAAAGAAAATAAAAAAAACTATGACGAAAGAAACCGAAAAATGCTCATTTTGCGGTAGAGACCGTAAGCAGGTCAATATACTGATTGCCGGCGTAAGTGGGCAAATTTGTGATTATTGCATTGCCCAGGCTCAGGAAATTATTAATGAAGAAGCCAGCAGCATAAAGTCAGCGCATCTTTCGGATATCGAACTCCGCAAGCCTGCGGAAATAAAAGCCTTCCTCGACCAGTACGTCATCGGACAGGAAGAAGCCAAGAAAGTATTGTCGGTTGCCGTGTACAATCATTTTAAACGCATCAGCCAGCCCGTAACCAAGGACAAAGATGATGTTGAGATTGAAAAATCGAACATTATCCTCGTAGGCGAAACGGGTACCGGAAAAACACTTTTAGCCCGTACCATTGCACGGATGTTGCAGGTGCCTTTTGCCATTGCCGATGCTACCGTTTTAACCGAAGCCGGATACGTAGGCGAAGATGTGGAAAGCATCCTTTCGCGCCTTCTGCAGGCTGCCGATTTTAACGTGAAAGCTGCCGAGCAGGGCATCGTTTTTATTGATGAAATCGATAAAATTGCCCGTAAGAGCGACAATCCTTCCATCACCCGTGATGTTTCGGGCGAAGGAGTTCAGCAGGCTTTGCTTAAACTGCTCGAAGGAGCGGTGGTCAGCGTGCCACCTCAGGGTGGACGCAAGCATCCCGAGCAGAAAATGATACAGGTAAATACCCAGAACATCCTTTTCATTGCCGGAGGTGCCTTCGACGGGATCAACCAAAAGATTGCTTCGCGTATGCGTACCAATATTATCGGTTATTCTACCGATAAAGACAGAAATCAAATCGACAGGGAAAATCTTTTGCAGTACATTGCGCCTCAGGATTTGAAAAGCTTCGGGCTCATACCCGAAATTGTAGGACGTTTTCCCGTGATTTCTTACCTTCATCCGCTTGAACATTCTTCCCTGCGGCGTATACTTACCGAACCCAAGAATGCGCTGATTAAACAATTTATTCGTTTGTTTGAAATGGATAAAATCAAACTGAGTTTTGATGAAAAAGCCCTTGATTTTATTGTTGAAAAAGCCATAGAATTTAAGTTGGGTGCCCGCGGCTTACGTGCCATGCTCGAAGCTATACTCACCGATGCTATGTTCGAATTGCCTTCCAATAATAAAGTGAAAGAATTGAAGATCACCAAAACCTATGCAAAAGATAAGCTTGCCAAATCAAATGTGGCAAGGCTAAAAGTTGCTTAAATTGTGGCATGTTTGTTGATTTATAGCAAATCACCACTGCCTATGAAAAGAAAACATATTATATTAACCCTTTGGCTCCTTTTGGTGAGCGTTTCCCTGTTTTCGCAAAAACCAGATGAGACTAAAATGCCAAAACCCAAAAAGCTTTATCGTGTGGCCGCGGTCATCATCAATGGCGATACCGTGCCATATATCGGTTTGGCCGAAGTACAAATATTTGGCAAAGGCGATCCCACCAAATTACAACGTTTCAAGCGTTTGGTATATAATGTTAAAAAAGTATACCCTTATGCCAAGCTTGCAGGCATCAAATTCAATGAATATAACACACTGATGGTGAAAACCAGCTCGGACAAAGAAAAAAAACGCCTGATGCGGAAAGCCGAAACCGAACTTAAGGCTCAGTTTGGTCCCGAACTCGAACGGCTTTCGTTTACTCAGGGACACATTCTCCTGAAACTGGTTGACCGCCAAACCCGCAATTGCACCTATGACATTGTAAAGGAATTCCGCGGACGTTTCATGGCCTTTTTCTGGCAGGGCATCGGAAGGCTTTTTGGCTATAACCTTAAGGACCGCTACGATCCCCAGGGCGAAGATTACGATATCGAATACATCGTTCGGGCCATTGAGGCGGGAAGTATCTGATAACTGTCAGCTAAGCCGTAGGCTTAGTCCCGATCTTTTGGGGATTGCTTTTAATTCATCATTTGAAATTCGTAGTTTTTTTAGCGTCCCAAGTACACTGTGCTAATTTTTGGGCTGACAACTTGAGTACCCGAATAAGCAGTTCTGATTTTTGAACTGGCAACTTGAGTACACAAGTAAGCCATTCTAATTTATAAACTGGCAACTTGAGTACACAAGTAAGCCATTCTAATTTATAAACTGGCAACTTGAGTACACAAGTAAGCCATTCTAATTTATAAACTGGCAACTTGAGTACACAAGTAAGCCATTCTAGTTTATAAACTGGCAACTTGAGTACACAAGTAAGCCATTCTAGTTTATAAACTGGCAACTTGAGTACACAAGTAAGCCATTCTAG
>Ga0268360_1000727_pt1 | contig 45702 bp, 40 predicted proteins | sample BioMet11_FD_192465 | JGI IMG/M metagenome (GOLD analysis project Ga0268360, IMG submission 192465) | Sewage microbial communities from Oakland, California, United States - Biofuel 11 (Illumina Assembly) | ecosystem: Engineered > Wastewater > Sewage > Unclassified | place: USA: California... | reverse complement strand
CCCTATCGATGATCGCCGTCTCGGCGGCCTTAGCCAGCCCGGATGAGGGCCAGCCCTCGGCGCGGCTAGAAGGGTCCCTCACCACGGGGATGCACTGCTTCGTCCCGCTGGGGGACCGGTCCCAGAGGTCCGAGATCTACTTCTTCGACAATCCCCTGGGAGGCATGAACACGCCCTACCAAGCCATCGTCGGTGGCAGGCTCGTAGCGACGGGCTACGGCCTCGCGGCCCACGTGTCTTCGGGCTACAACTCCATCCCATCGGGGTCCTCGGTACAGAATTCCTTCCAGCTCTGGGACGCCTACGCCTGGGTGAACGCCGGGAGCTTCACCTTCGAAGCCGGCCAGCTCGACGACTTCGATTTCGTGAGCTGGGTGGACCGGCAGTCCTACCTGGGCCGGGACCGCTTCGGCTCGGCCGGGCTCGCTGCCAAGTACCGCTCCGGAAGCTTCGCCGCCATCCTGGAGCTTCCGGCCTACGTCCCCGGGGCCCTCTCGAACCAGTGCACCCGTTGGAACGCCGCCGTGGACCCAGGGGTCGGCGGGCTCGACGGCGACGCCCTGGCTTCCTTCAAGTCCCTCTACGCCGCGGCGAGCTACAGGGCGACGGGCCTCGGAGGGATCCAGGCGGGAGGCCAGGGGCAGGGGACGAACGCCGCCGGGGGCTGGAACGGGATCAACCTGTGGTTCGACGTCTCGTATAAGGGCGCCGAGCGGCTCATCTCGGACTTCGAGCTCGAGCTGTGGAACCTCGGCCAGGAGGACCCTTCCGGGGGCTCGGTCGACGGGCTGGCCTACACGGCCTCGACAGTCCTGGGCTGGGGCTTCGATCGCTTCGTCCTCCAGAGCTCCTTCGTGCTCCTCCAGGGCGACAGCTCCGAGTCGGATAAGTACGACCTCCGGGTCCAACCCTCGGTCACGCTGCCCCTGGGCGGCGGGACGACCGCGGTCCTCACGGGGCGGGTAGACAATCTCGCGGGAGGCGACTACCTCTCGTCCCAGGGCGCCGGCAAGCCCTCGTTCTGGGTCGACCCCGAGCTGCGGATCAACATCGGCTCCAACCAGGTCGCCGTCGGCGCCTTCTTCGGCAACGACTACACAGGCGGCGATTCGGCGGGAGGCAGCTGGTTCTTCGGGAACGCTGCCGGCTCGAGCCCGGGCTTCGGCGGGAACTCCTACTCCGCGTCCTCGCCCCGCTATTTCCTCGACGTGTACGCGAGCCTGGTCTTCGCCTTCTGAGGGCACGAGGCGTGGGTAGCGGAGGCCGTCCGGCGGACGGGAGGAGGACGATCCTCGTCGTGGACGACGACCCCGACGAGATCGCCCTCCTGGACGGCATACTCCAGGGGGAGTTCCGCGTCAGGGCGGCCACCGACGGCTCCTCGGCCATAGCCGCGGCGCGGTCGGGGACACCGCCGGACCTCGTGCTCCTCGACGTGGTGATGCCCGATATGGACGGCTTCGAGGTCTGCCGCGTCCTCAAGCAGGACGCGGCCGGCGCTGCCCTGCCGGTGATTTTCTTGACCGGCAAGTCCGCGCCGGTCGACGAGAGGAGGGGCTTCGCCCTCGGCGCCGTCGACTATATCCGCAAGCCCATGGACCCGGAGGTCGTGAGGACCCGGGTGCGCTCCCACCTCGAGTCCAAGGACCGGGCCCTGCGGTCCTCGGAGCTGCGGTACCGCCGGCTCTTCGAGGCGGCGGCCGACGGGATACTCCTGGTGGACGCCGCCTCCGGCGCGGTGCTGGACGCGAATCCCGCCATCGCCGCCATGCTCGGCCTCTCCCAGGAGGCCTTCCTGGGCCGGAGCGTAGCGGACCTGCCGATGCTCGAGGGGATCGTCCCCTTCGCCGAGGCCGCGGCCGCCGACCCCAGGCTGGGGGAGCCTAGGAGGGGGGAGCTGCCCCTGGCGGCCGGCGGCGGCCGGCGGGTATTCGTGGAGTCGACCTGCGCCGCCTACCGCGTGGAGGGGCGGAGCGTGATCCAGGTGAACCTCCGGGACGTGAGCGAGCTGGCCGCGGCGGAGCGCGAGCGGGAGCGGTCCCGGTCCCTCCTCGAGGCTTCCCTCCGCGAGAAGGAGACGCTCCTCCACGAGATCCACCACCGGGTCAAGAACAACATGCAGATAATCATCAGCCTCCTCCACGTGTCCGAGCGGGGGATCGCCGACCCTGCGCTCCTCGAGAAGTTAGACGACATTATCCAACGGCTATACTCCATGGCGGCGATCCACGAGCAGTTCTACGCGTCGAAGGACAAGGCGCGGATCGATTTCTCCCGCTACCTCGAGCTGCTCGCCGCGGTCCGGGGCGGGAAGCTCGCCCCCGCCTCGGTGCGCTTGGATTGCCGCCCCGGCGAGGCGATGCTCAGCCTCGAGTCGGCTATCCCCGCCGGCCTCATAGTGTCGGAGTTCCTCTCCCTCGCGGCGAAGGAGGCGGGGGGACGAACGATAGTCCTGAGGCAAAGGGCGGAAGGGGATCGGATCGGGATAACTGCCAGCGTCGAGGGGGCCGCCGCCGGGGAGGAGGGCCCGCGGGGCCGCGGCGCGACGGAGGACCCCGTGAGCTCCATGCTCATCGGAGCCCTCGCCGGCCAGGTGGGCGCCCGAGTGGAGATCCGCCGGGAGGGCGGCTTCGAGGCCTCCCTCCTCCTAGCCCGGCGCGCGGCGGACCCGCCGGAGCCGGGCTAGGAGGTCTCCCAGGCGGCCCAGGGTCACCGCGGTTCGAGGGGCTGGGCGGCGAGGCCGAGGTTCACGTGGCAGTATCCGCCGGGGTGCTTCCTGAGATAGTCCTGGTGGTAGTCCTCGGCGGGGTAGAAGGGACCGGCCTTCTCCAGCCTCGTGGCGATGGGCTCCCGGTACTTCCCGCCGCCGCCGAGCTCGGCGATCAGACCGGCCGCGGTCTCCCGCTGGGCATCGTCGCGGTAGAAGATCGCCGAGCGATATTGGGCCCCCATGTCCGGACCCTGGCGGTCCACCTGGGTCGGATCGTGCATCCTGAAGAAGTGCCGGAGGATATCCCGGTAGCTTATTCTGCTCGGATCGAACTCGATCTTCAGGGCTTCGGCGTGGCCCGTCGTCCCGGAGCAGACATCCTCGTAGGTCGGCGCCGGGGCGGTCCCTCCGGTGTAGCCGACCTCGGTGGAGAGGACCCCCGGAAGGCGCCGGAAGTACTCCTCGGTGCCCCAGAAGCAGCCCGCCGCGAGGACCGCCGTCTCGGCCCGGGTCCCTGCCGCCGGAGCGGAGGAGGGGAAGAGGGCGAGGTAGCGGCCGTAGCCCGCGGCCTCCATCTCCCCCGCGGGCACGAACCTGAGGGCCGCCGAATTGATGCAGTAGCGCTGGCCGCTCGGCCCCGGGCCGTCGGGGAAAACGTGCCCGAGGTGGGACAGGGCTTGGGCGCTCTTCACCTCGGTCCGGATCATGCCGAGGCTCGCATCCTGGCTTTCCACTACGTTCCCGGGATCGATGGGCTTCGTGAAGCTCGGCCAGCCGGTCCCCGAGTCGAACTTGTCGGTCGAAGAGAAGAGGGGCACTCCCGACACCACGTCGACGTAGACCCCCTCCCGGTGTTCGTTCCAATAGGCGTTGTCGAAGGGCGGCTCGGTCCCGCATTCCTGGGTGACCCTGTACTGTTCGGCGGTGAGGCGGCCCCCAAGGTCGCCTCCCTTCGGCTCTCCCATGGCACCCCCTCCGGGCTTCTTCGCCCCAGCGCAGGATGCGGCTAGGACCACCACCGCAGCCGCAAGCGCTCCGGCCCTCAGGATCGCCGTCCTCGCCCGTCCTGTCTTCATAAACGAGAATATAATGATTTCACTATGTATCGCAAAGCCAAGGTAGGGATATAATCGCCCATGCCCCTCATGAGAAAGCCCGGAACCGAGGATGAACGCGGGGCGATCCCCGCCTCCCTGGCCTCGTTCTGGGTGCGGAAGGAATTCCCCGCGGGTTCAGTGATCTTCGCGCAGGAGGACGGCGCCGAACGCTGCTTCTACCTCGAGCGGGGCGAAGTGGCCCTGCGCCGGGGAACCCGCAGGGGATCGGAGGTCGAGGTGGCGCGGATAGCCGAGGGCGAGTGGTTCGCCGAGGCGGTCCTCTTCGCCGGGCGGCGCTACCCCGCCCAGGCCGTGGCTTCTAGGGATTCTTCGGTCCTCGAGTTCCGGCGGGCGGATATCCTCTCCTCGGCCGATCCCAGGGTCGCTTCGTTCTTCCTCGAGCTCCTCGCGAGAAAGTGCCTAGCCCTCAACGCGAGGATCGAGCAGCTCGCGGGTCAGGACGCCCGGGAGCGAGTGGCCGCCTTCATCCTCGGCCTCTGCCCCGGCGCCGCCTCCGGCTGCGCCGGCCGGCGCGCCGCGGGCTCGGAGCCCGGCGGCGAGGCTTCCCGCGGGCCCTGCTCCTTCCCCCTTCCCAAGAAGAAGCGGGAGATCGCCTCGGAGCTCGCGATGAGCCCCGAGACCTTGTCCCGAGTCCTCAGGCGCATGGAGGGGGAGGGCTACCTCAAGATCGACGGTCCCCGGGTCGAGATCCCCTCCTGCGAGCGCCTCAGGAGCTTGGCGGAGGACTAGGGCCGGGGGATCGCGCCTCCCCCGGCTGCGAAATAGCAAACCGCCTTGATCTCGGTCAAGGACTCCTCCTCCGGCGGCGGGTATCTTGTGCCTCGAAGGACGGAGGAGATCGTGAAGCGAAAGATCATCGAGATAGATCGGGGACTCTGCGACGGCTGCGGGAACTGCATCACCGCCTGCGCCGAGGGCGCCCTCGAGCTGGACGCCGAGGGCAAGGCGGTCCTGGTGCGGGACATCTTCTGCGACGGCCTCGGCGCCTGCCTGGACGTCTGCCCGACCGGCGCCCTCAAGGTGGTGGAGAAAGAGGCCGAAGCCTACGACGAAGGGGCCGCCCAGGCCTACGCGACCGAGACCCGGGGCCCCGAGGCCGCCGAGGCGATCCACCGCGCCGGGCAGGGCGGTGGAGCAGCAGCCTCGGCGGGCGCTTCGGCTCACGTCGTCGTTCCGGCCTCGGCCCGCCACGGCGGCTGTCCCGGCTCCATGGCCAGGAGCTTCGTGCCGGCTTCGCGGCGTCCGAGTCCGGGACCCGCGGGCGCCGGGGCGACCTCCCGGGGGCCAGGCTTCCCGGCCCCCGACCGCGCCGATTCCGCCTCGACGCCTTCGGAGCTGGCCCAGTGGCCTATTCAGCTCCACCTGGTCTCCCCCGCGGCTCCCTATTTCCGGGAGTGCGATCTCCTCGTCGCGGCCGACTGCACGGCCTTCGCCCTAGGGTCCTTCCACCCCGATGTCCTGCGGGGGAAGTCCCTGGTCATCGCCTGCCCCAAGCTGGACAGGACCGAGGGCTACGTGGAGAAGCTCGCCGAACTCATCGCTTCGAACACCATCTACTCGATCTCGGTGGCGATGATGGAGGTGCCCTGCTGCTCTGGGCTCACGCGGATCGTCGAGGAAGCCGTGGCGAGGTCGGGCAAGACCATCGCCGTGCGGAAGATCGTGGTGGGGATCGACGGCTCCCGGCGGTGAAAGCGCTCCAGGGGCCCGGCCCTACCGCTCCTCGGACCGCTCCTTGTCCTCTCCGGCGGTGTAGGATTCGATGATGGACTCGAGGATGACCTCGGTGTCCGCCGCGTTCTCGCCGAGGAGGTAGGCGATCTTCTGGACCGTCCGCAGGTTGCGGTCTATGACCTGCCGGGCCTGGGCCACGGTGCGGTCCCGCTGCACGCAGGGATCGGTCACGTCCTGGAAGACTCCTCCCGCGAGGCTGCCCTTGTCGATGGCGAATACCGAGCCGTGGAGTATCCGCTTGCCCACCCGGAGATCACGCTCGATGCACTCGGGGCCGTCGTCGTCCAGGACCCGGGAGAAGAGCTCGGAGAAGGGCACGAGGCGGTCCAGCTTGGCTCCCGCCAGGCCGGGCTTGGTCTCGTAGAGCCTCTCGATCTCCGGGCCGAGGATCTTGGCGAGCTTCTCGTTGCACTCCACCACGGTCAGGGAAGCGTCGGCCACGACGACCCCCGAGGGCATGGCCTTCACGAGGGCGTTTGCCTTCTTGGTGGCCAGGTCCCGCATGTAGGACACGCACATGGTCCGCTCGGCCTTCCCGGCCAGCATTGCCGCGGCGAAGGCCCTGCAGGAATCGTAGCCGCAGCCCGAGCAGTTGAGCTCGTCCTCTATGGAGTGCTTGCCCACGGACCTGAGGGCCTCCCGGAGCTTGTCCTCCGGGGGCGGTGGCTCTTCGATGGCCTTCCTCCCCCCCCGCCCATCCTTGAGGTCGAGGCCGGCCGCGGCGGCGTTCTCGTTGGCCTCCCTGGCGTACTCCAGGACTCGCAGGCGCTTGGCCACGGAGCCCGAGCGCTTCTCACAGCGGGGGCCGTTCACGCAGCCGCCCTCGCAGGCCAGGAGCTCGATGAAGACCGGGGTCCGCCCCCGGTAGTCCACGAGGCCGTCGAGGGCCTTCTCGGCCTCCACCAGGCCCGAGCAGGAGATGAAGTGGGCGCCGGAGTGGACGTCGAAGCCGCCCTCGGCGGCGGCGAGACACTGCTTCACCGACGCGATCATCCCTCCGTCCACGGGGTAGAGGACGCCCTTCGAGGCTCGCTCGGGGACGAATGCGTCGTCCTCCCCGGTCTCGACGGCTGCGAGGTCTATGCCCTCCAGGGAGAACCAATCCTTGAGACCCTTGAAGGTTATGGCCGCGTCCACGCTCCCGCCGGAGTCGTCGGCCTCGCGCTTCTTGGCCACGCAGGGGCCGGCGAAGACCACCGCGGTGCCCGGGGGGGAGGAGGCTTTGATCCACCGGCCGTGGGCGATCATGGGCGAGGAGTTGGCCGAGAGGAGGGGGGCCACCGCGGGGCGGTACTTGATGAGGTAGTCGACGATCACCGGGCAGGCCGAGGAGATCACGACCCTGGGGACTTCCGGCGGGGCGCTCCTGAGCCCGACGAGCTCCGCGGCCACGGCGCGGGACACGAGATCGGCGCCGTACGCGGTCTCCGAGACTTGGGCGAATCCGAGCTTCCGGGCCGCGGCGACGATGGCCGCCTCCCGGACCCCCGGGAACTCGGCGGCGAAGGAAGGGGCGAGGGAGAGGACCACCCTGGAGCCCCGGGCGATGAGGGCCTTGGCCCGGTCCACGTCGGAGCGCACACGCTTTGCCCCCACGGGGCAGACCTCCACGCAGTGGCCGCAGAGCACGCAGAGGTCCCCGACCACGCTGGCGTGGCCGTCGCTGACCAAGATGGCCTTGACGGGGCACTCGCGGACGCACTTGTAGCAGTCCTGGCAGGTCGCCGTGGCCGTGTATATCGGCTGGAAGGGGTTCAATGCCGCCTCCTGATGTTTGCCGCGAGGCCCCGGCGGAGCGCCGGCCGGCCCGCGTTCTAGAGGGCCTTCAGTCCTCGGGCCCGCGCTTCGAGCGCACCGCCCCGGCGAGGGCCGAGAGACCCGCGCTGAAGCTCTCCCTCACCACGGAGATCCTGGCCGGGAAGGACAGGGCCATCCCCGTGAGGTCGAAGACCCCGTCGATCCTCGAGCCGGCGATGGCCGCGACGGCCTCCTCGGCCCAGCGGGGCTCCGGCGCGAGGATCGCGAGGCGGGTGCCCATGCGCGCCGCCAGCTCGGGCAGGCGCTCCAGAGGCTGGTAGTGCCGGTCGTCGGGGTGCTCAGCCTTGGGGTCCGGCTCGAAGACCGCCACGATCTTGAAGCCCCTGCGGCCGATGCCCTCGTCGGAGAGGATGGCGCGGGCCAGGGACCCCGTGCCGACGAGGAAGGTCTCGGAGCAATCGTCCGCCCCAAGGAATTTCCCCAGGAGGCGACTCGTCTCCTCGACGGGGAAGCCCCGCTTGGGGATGCCGAGGGCCCCCACTGCCGAGAGGTCCTTGCGGACCTGGATGGCCCCGAAGCCGAGCTCCCGGGCCATGGCCTCGGACGACAGCCAGGCCTCCCCCGCGATCTCCTTCTTTTCCAGGAGCCTCAGGTAGAGGGGTAGGCGGCGCAGTGTGGGGAGGGGAACTCCGATCGGTTCCATGCGCTCTGAGTATACGCCGAGGGAGCTCCCCTGCCAATCGCCCGCCGACTCAAGCCTTCGCTGGGCTCGCGGCAAGGTACTCTCCGATGGCGCGGGCGGCGCGCCGGCCGTCTCCCATGGCGAGGATCACTGTGGCCGCCCCCTGGACGATGTCGCCGCCGGCGAAGACGCCGGGCAGGGACGTCGCCTGGTGGCCGTCCACGATGATGTTGCCCTTCCTGTTGACCTCGAGTCCGGCCGTAGCGCCGGTCACGAGGGGATTGGAGGCGTTGCCCAGGGCCACGATGCAGGCGTCGACCTCTATGCGGTGCTCGCTGCCCGGGACGGCCACGGGGGCGGCCCGCCCGGAGGCATCCTTCTCGCCGAGCTCGTAGCGGAGGCACTCGACGGCGACCACCCGGCCCTTCTCGTCGCCGATGATCCGCGTCGGGTTCTCGAGGAAGTCGAAGACGATTCCCTCCTCCTTGGCGTGCTCGACCTCCTCCGCCCGGGCCGGCATCTCGGCCTCGGTGCGGCGGTAGACGACCCGCACCTCTTCGGCGCCGGCCCTGAGGGCCGTGCGGGCGGCGTCCATGGCGACGTTGCCGCCGCCGAAGACCGCCACGCGCTTCGCCCTGTACAGGGGCGTCGCCGCCTTCTCGCGGTCGTAGGCCTTCATGAGGTTGGAGCGGGTGAGGTACTCGTTGGCCGAGAACACTCCGACCAGGTCCTCTCCCGGGATGCCCATGAACTTGGGCAGGCCAGCCCCGTTGGCGATGTAGACCGCCGCGAATCCGTCCTCCTCCATGAGATCCTTCACGGTCCGCGTGCGGCCGACGAGGAAGTCGCAGACGATCTTCACGCCGAGGGCCTCGAGCCCCTTCACTTCCTCGTCGACGATGGCCTTAGGGAGGCGGAACTCGGGGATGCCGTACAGGGCGACGCCCCCCGGCCGGTGGAAGGCCTCGAAGATCGTCACGGAGAAGCCCGCGCGGGCCAGGTCGGCGGCGGCGGTGAGCCCCGAGGGACCCGAGCCGACGATGGCGACCTTCTTGGCCCCGGTCTTCGGCGCCGCGGCGGCCGAGGGCTTCCGGGCCGCCGCCCTGCTGCGGTCCGCGAGGAATCGCTCCACCCGGCCGATGGCCACAGCCTTCATGGGATCGCGCTCGGCCTTTCCCACGGTGCACTGGGCCATGCACTGCTTCTCCTGGGGGCAGACCCGGCCGCATACCGCCGGGAGGGCGCTGCTCTTCGCTATGGTGGCGAAGGCGCCGTCGAAGTCGGCCTCCGCAGTGGCGGCGAGGAAGGCGGGGATGTCGATGCCGACGGGACAGCCCGCCACGCAGGGCTTGGTCGGGCAGCCCAGGCAGCGGAGGGACTCGACCACCGCCTGGTCCTCGGTGTAGCCGAGGGCGACCTCCTCCATGTTGGCCCTCCGCGCCTCCGGGGCCTGGGAGGGCATTGCCTGCTGGGGTATGCCGCGCCGGTCCTTGGGGGAGAGGCTCCCCCTCGCCGCGAGCTCGGCCCTGAGCTTCGCCGCCTCGGCCTTCAGGGCCTCGGGGCTCCTGTTATCGCTGCTCATCTCTCTCACTCCTTCGCCAGGGCGGCGGCCGCCGCATCCGCCAGCTTGCACTTGTGCCCTTCCTCTTCCTTGTAGGTCCCGAGGCGGCGGAGCATCGAGTCCCAGTCCACGAGGTGGGCGTCGAACTCGGGGCCGTCGACGCAGACGAACCTCACCTTCCCGTCCACGGTGACCCGGCAGCCGCCGCACATCCCCGTGCCGTCCACCATGATGGTGTTGAGGGAGGCCACGGTGGGCACGCCGTAGGGCTTGGTGGTGGCGGCGCAGAACTTCATCATGATCGGCGGCCCGATGGCGATGGCCTCCGAGGGGGGCGCGGCGGACTCGCAGAGCTCCTTGAGGGGCTCGGTCACCAGGGCCTTGCGGCCCCTCGAGCCGTCGTCGGTGACCACGACGAGCTCGTCGGCGAGGCCGCGCATCTCGTCCTCGAGGATGAGGAGCTCGGCGTTGCGGGCCCCGAGGATGACGACGACCTTGTTCCCCGCGGCCTTCAGGGCCTGGACTATGGGGTACATCGGCGCGGCGCCGATGCCCCCGCAGACGCAGGCCACCGGCCCCGGCCGCCGCTCGATGCGGGTCGGCCTGCCCAGGGGGCCGAGGACGTGGGCCAGCGACTGGCCCGCCTCCTTGGCCGCCAGGACCCGGGTGGACGCGCCCACGGCCTGGAAGATGATGGTCAGGGCGCCGGCGTCCGGATCGGCGTCCGCGATGGTGAGGGGGATGCGCTCCGAGCTCTCCTCGGCCATGACGATGACGAACTGCCCGGCCGCTCGGGCGCGGGCTATTGCGGGGGCTTCGATGGCCATGCGGTAGACGTCCTTCGAGAGCCGCTCCTTCTTAAGGATCTTGTTCATTGTGCCTTTCCCAGTGCGATCAGAGATCCCTCGGGGCTTATGAAGCCGAGCGACGAAAAGAAGGGCGCGGCGGGCGAGGGTATGTGCTCCCGCCGCGCCCGAAAGCGACCGGGGCGCCCGCGCCGAAGCGCGGGAACCCGAAGCGACTAGCGCATCGGCTTGCCGTAGTAGGCGGCGGTGTAGATGGCCTTCACGTCGGCGACGGTGGGCTTCCCGGGGTTCGTGAGGGTGCAGGGATCGGCGTGGGCGTGCTCGCTCATCCGGTCCAGGACCTCCTTGAACTTGGCCTCGGCGAAGTCCACTTCCTCGCAGTCCTTGAAAGTCGCGGGGATGTTCAGCTTCTTGTTGAGCTTGCGGATCTCCTCGGCGATGTCCGCGATCCCGAGGGCCTTCTCGACCGCGGCGTACTTCTCCGTGGCCTTGCGGTTGAAGTCGATGATGTAGGGCAGGAGGATGGCGTTGGCCAGGCCGTGGGTCACGCCGAACTCGCCGCCGATCTTGTGGGCGAGGGAGTGCACGAGGCCGAGGGATGCGTTGGTGAAGGCCATGCCGGCCAGGGCGGATGCGTTGTGCATGTTGAACCGTGCCTCCATGTCCTTCCCGTCCCTGTAGGCCCTCTCGAGGTTGGCGAAGACGAGCCCGATGGCCTCGAGGGCGTAGGGGTCGGTGAAGGAGGTGGCGGCGGTGGAGGCGGCGGCCTCGACGGCGTGGCACATGACGTCCATGCCGGTGTTGGCGGTGACCGTGGGGGGCATGGTGGCGGGGATGGCCGGGTCGAGGATCGCGAGGTCCGGGACCATGTCCGCGGCCACGATGGGGTACTTGATGTGCTTCTTGGTGTCGGTGATGACCGAGAAGGCGGTGATCTCGCTGGCGGTGCCGCTGGTGGAGGGCACCGCGGCGAAGCGGGCTTTGTTGCGGAGGGGCGGCATGGAGCCGGGGGCGATGATGTCCTCGAACTTGATGCCGGGGTGCTCGTAGAAGCACCACATGACCTTGGCCGCGTCGATGGCCGAGCCGCCGCCGATGGCGACGATCCAGTCCGGACCGAACTTCTGCATGGCCTCGGCGCCCCTGAGCACCGTGTCCACCGAGGGGTTGGGCTCGACGCCGTCGATGACGATGGTCTGCATCCCCGCCTCCTTGAGGTAGGCCGCGGCAGCATCGAGGAATCCTGACTTCTTCATAGAGCTGCCGCCGGTGACCAGCGCGGCCTTCTTGCCCTTGAGAGTCGCGAGGCGCTTGAGGGCACCGTCGCCGTAGACAATGTCCCGGGGAATCGAGAAGGAGAACAGAGCCATGGTTGACCTCCACTTGCGATCGCTTGACGCGAAGGCATATAAACGATAAATATTATCGATAACAAAGTATCCAGATATGTTTTTAATGTCAATATGGATAGGAAATTTTTACTATCGAGTTGATATAAATAATTGCTTGACTATATCGATATAAACATATTAATAGCCTGTATCGCTGGAGGCGGGATTTGACTAAGACAGGACATTCGATCACGATCTGCATGGGGAGCTCGTGCTTCTCCCGGGGAAACTCAGTGAACGTGGAAATAATCGAGTCCTTCCTCAAGCGCTACGGCCTCGAGGCGACGGTGGAGAACGACGGCGGGACCGAGCTGAAGGGCACTCTCTGCGAAGAGCGCTGCAAGGACGGGCCCATCGTGGTCATCGACGGGGTCGTCCACCGCCGGGTAACCCCGGCCGTGCTCCCGGACCTCCTCGCCGAGCTCCTCGAGAAGGCGGTCTGATGGGCGATCCCTTCGTCGAGGTCGACCACGCCCAGGAGCGCAAGCGGGGGCAGGGGGCCGACGGCGACATGTTCCTCTCCCGGAAGACCGAGGAGGGGCGGATCATATCGGTGCTCTCCGACGGCCTAGGCTCCGGAGTCAAGGCCGGGGTCCTCGCCACCCTCACCGCCACCATGGCGGCGAGCTTCGTCGCCGACGACATCCCCATCCGCAGGGCTGCGGGCATCATCATGAAGACCCTCCCGGTCTGCAGCATCAGGAAGATCAGCTACGCGACTTTCTCCATCGTCGATATCGAACCCTCCGGGGCGGTCCGGATCATCGAGTACGACAACCCGCCCTACCTCGTCGTCAGGGACGGGGAGGCCCTGGAGCTCGAGAAGAGCGAGATCGCGGTCCGGCGCTCCCGCAGGCAGGGAGCTATACCGGCGGTGGCCACCATGCGCTACTCGGAGTTCCAGGCTCGACCGGGGGATAGGATCGTCGTCTACTCCGACGGGGTGCCCCAGGCAGGCATGGGCAGCCGGGGCTGGCCCCTCGGCTGGGGCAATCCCTCGGTCAGGGCCTTCGTGGCGGCCCGGGTGGCCGAGTCCCCCGGCATCTCCGCCCGGGCGCTGGCCAGGAAGGTGGTGAACGAAGCCCTGGCCATCGACGTCCACGAAGCCCGGGACGACATAAGCTGCGGCGTCGTCTACTTCCGGGAGGCCCGGCGGCTCCTCGTGATGACCGGCCCCTCGGTGGACCGGGCCAGGGACCGGGAGATGGTCGACCTCCTCCGGCGCTTCGAAGGGAAGCGCATCATAGCCGGAGGGACGACCGCCTCCATCGTCGCCCGGGAGCTGGGCCTGCCGATAAAAATGAAGACCCGGAGCGGCGAGCGGGGGGTGCCTCCAGCGGCGGAGATGGAGGGGATCGACCTGGTGACCGAGGGCATCATCACCTTGAGCAAGGTAGCCGAGTACCTCGAGCGCCCCGACCTCCGGGATCCGTCGCGGTGGAACGCCGCCGAGGGCATCGTCGACCTCCTCCTCGACTCGGACCACATCGACTTCGTCGTCGGCACCAAGATCAACGAGGCCCACCAGGACCCCTCCATGCCCCTGGAGCTCGAGATCCGCCGCAATATCGTCCGCAGGATCGCCGAGCTCCTGGACGAGCGCTACCTCAAGAAGACTTTGGTCCGATTCATATAGCCGCGGCCAGCGCGTCGCCCGCGTCGGCTCTCGCCGCCACCAAAATCGATAAAAAATATCAAAACACCCTTGACCTTCTACTGGGAAATAAGTTACATACATATCGATAAAAAATAACGATACGGCAAAATCCGGTACCCGAGCGGGTTCCGGGACCGCGCGGACGGGGTGTCCGCAAGGAGCGAATCTGTCATGAACACGAGCGCGCAAGCTGAAGCGCGGCGCTTCGAGGCGGTGGTGGAGATCCTGGAGCGCTACGAGCGCGATCCCTCGAGGCTCATCCCGATACTGCAGGCGGTGCAGGATGAGTACCGCTACCTCCCGGAGGAGATCCTGGCGTACATCGCCGTGTCCCTCGATCTCTCCCCCGCCAAGGTCTACGGGGTCGCCACTTTCTACGGCCACTTCTCCCTGGAGGCGAAGGGCAAGTACGTGATCCGGGTCTGCGACGGGACCGCCTGCCACGTGAAGGGATCCAAGGCCGTGGCCGAGGCCCTGCGCGTGGAGCTCGGCCTCGACGGCAAGAGGAAGACGACTTCGGACCTCCTCTTCACCCTGGAGACCGTCTCCTGTCTGGGGGCCTGCGGCCTCGCCCCGGTCATGGTGATCAACGAGGAGGTCCACGGCCTCATCGATCCCAAGGCGGCCGTGGGGTTCGTGAAGGCGATTCGCGAGAAGGAGGCCGCCAATGGTGGTGATTGACCGGAACGACGGCAAGGGACTCGACCTCGAGGTCGTGGCGGCGGCCTACGATGCCGCCCGGGGACGGGTCAAGCGCAGGATAGTGGTCTGCGCCGGCACCGGCTGCGTGGCCAACGGTTCCCTCAAGGTATACGACGAGCTCAAGAAGCGCATAACCGCGGCGGGCCTCAGCCTGGCCGTGACGGTGGACCTCCAGGACGAGGGGCAGAAGGACGTCCTCGTCTCCCACTCGGGCTGCCAGGGCTTCTGCCAGGTCGGCCCCCTCGTCTCGGTGGAGCCCGACGGGATCCTCTACACCCACGTGAAGGCCGAGGACGCGGCCGAGATCGTGGCGTCGACCCTCGGCGAGGGCGAGGTCGTCGAGCGCCTCCTCTACCGGGACCCGGTCACCGGGGTGGCCAAGCGCGGCAAGCACGAGATCGACTTCTACGCCCGCCAGGACCGCCGGGTCCTCGCGGCCTGCGGCGTCATCGACCCCGAGGACATCGACGAGTACATCGCCCGGGACGGCTACAAGGCCGCCCGGAAGGCCCTCTTCGAGATGGAACCCAAGGAGGTCTGCGAGGTCATGAAGGCCTCCGGGCTCCGGGGCCGGGGCGGCGCCGGCTTCCCCACGGGCCGCAAGTGGGAGCTGGCCCTGCGCCAGGCCGAGGCCGTGAAGTACATCATCTGCAACGGCGACGAGGGCGACCCGGGCGCCTTCATGGACCGCTCGGTCCTCGAGGGCAACCCCCACTCGGTCCTCGAGGGCATGATCATCGGCGCCCGGGCGACCGGCGCCACCGTGGGCTACGTCTACGTCCGGGCCGAGTACCCCCTCGCGGTGAAGCGCGTCCGCGCCGCAGTGGCGGCCGCCGAGGAGGCGGGCTTCCTCGGCGAGGGGATCATGGGCTCCGCCACCGACTTCGAGATCAGGGTCATGGAGGGAGCCGGGGCCTTCGTCTGCGGCGAGGCCAGCGCCATGGTCTCCTCCATCATGGGAGGCCGGGGCATGCCGCGTCCCAAGCCCCCCCGGACCGCCGAGAAGGGCCTCTGGGGCAAGCCGACGGTGGTCAACAACGTGGAGACCCTCGCCCAGGTCCCGACCATCATACTGAACGGCGCGGCGGAGTACCGGAAGACCGGCACCCAGCTCTCCCCGGGGACCAAGACCTACGCCCTCACGGGCCACGTGGCCAACACGGGGCTCATCGAGGTGCCCTTCGGCGCCACCCTCAGGACCATCCTCTTCGACATCGGCGGCGGGGTCCTCGGGGTGGACGGCGCGCCCGACAACGGCGCCTTCAAAGCCGTGCAGATCGGCGGGCCCTCCGGCGGGTGCCTCACGAAGGAGCACCTGGACCTGCCCATGGACTTCGACTCCCTCGGGGCCATCGGCGCCATGGTCGGCTCCGGCGGCCTCGTGGTGATGAACCAGGGGACCTGCATGGTGCAGATGGCCCGCTTCTTCATGCACTTCACCCAGAACGAGTCCTGCGGCAAGTGCGTCCCCTGCAGGGAGGGCACGAGGCAGATCCTCGCCCTCCTCGACGACATCATCGAGGGCGCGGCCGACATGTCCACCCTCGACCTCATCGAGGAGCTGTGCGAGAACGTGGCCGGCTCCTCCCTCTGCGGTCTCGGCGCCTCGGCGCCCTCGCCGGTGCTCTCGATGCTGAGGCAGTTTCGGCCCGAGTTCGAGGCCCACGTCCGGGACAAGACCTGCCCCACCGGGCAGTGCGCCGCCCTGACCCCCATCGCCGTGGACCCGGCGAAGTGCATCGGCTGCGGCTCCTGCGCCCGCGCCTGCCCCGCCGGGGCGGTCAGCGGCGAGCGCAAGTCGCCCCACCGCATCGACCCCAAGCTCTGCATCAAGTGCGGAGCCTGCGTGGCGGCCTGCAAATTCGACGCTATCAAGCGAGGTACAGTATGAGCGGATACGTGACGGTCGACGGCATCGAGGTGCCGATCGAGGGCGAGGTGAACCTCCTCGCCCTCATACGGAAGGCCAACATCGACGTGCCGACCTTCTGCTACCACAGCCAGCTCTCGACCTACGGGGCCTGCCGCCTCTGCCTGGTGGAGATCGACGGCAAGGACATCGACGCGAGCTGCGTGGTGCCGCCCAAGGACGGCATGAGCGTGAAGACCTCCACCCCCCGGGTCCGGGCCATGCGCCGCACGAACCTCGAGCTCCTCCTCGCGAACCACAAGCAGGACTGCCCCACCTGCGCGCGCTCGGCGGACTGCAAGCTCCGGGACCTGGCCTCCCGGATGGGCATCCGCGAGGTCCGCTTCCGCCGCACCCGGGAGGAGAAGCCCCTGGACTCAGGATCGGCCTGCCTCGTGCGGGACCCGAACAAGTGCATCCTCTGCGGGGACTGCGTGCGCTACTGCGCGGAGATCCAGGGCATCGGCGCCATCGATTTCGCCCATCGCGGCAGCGAGGCCTGCGTGACCCCGGCCTTCGGTCGCTCCCTCGGGGAGGTCGATTGCGTGAACTGCGGCCAGTGCGCCGCCATCTGCCCCACCGGAGCCATCGTGCCCCGCTCCAGCGTCGACTCGGTCTGGAAGGAGATCGACGACCCCGGGACGAAGGTGGTCGCCCAGATCGCCCCGGCGGTCCGGGTGGCCCTGGGCGAGCGCTTCGGACTGCCCGCCGGCACCATCGCCACGGGGCGGATCTCCACGGCGCTGCGCATGCTCGGCTTCGACGCGGTGTACGACACCGCCTTCGGGGCCGACCTCACGGTCGTGGAGGAGGCCAAGGAGCTCGCGGAGCGCCTCGCCTCCGCTGACGGCGAGGCGCTGCCCCTCTTCACCTCGTGCTGCCCCGCCTGGGTGAAGTTCGCCGAGCAGTCCTTCCCCTCCCTCCTGGGCAGGCTCTCGAGCTGCATGTCCCCCCAGTCCATGGTGGGCTCGGTGATCCGCGAGGACCGCGCCCGCTCCGGCGGCGCCGCGGCGGACGGGAGGAGGCTCAAGGTCGTCTCGATCATGCCCTGCGTGGCCAAGAAGTACGAGATCGCGCGGCCCGAGCTCGCCAGGGACGGGGAGCCCCTCGTGGACTACGTCCTCACGACGAGCGAGCTCGCCGCCATGATCGAGGAGGCGGGGATCCGGTTCCAGGACCTCCCCCAGGGCTCCATGGACCAGCCGATGGGCTTCGCCTCGGGCGCCGGCATAGTCTTCGGACGGGCCGGGGGCGTGGCCGAGGCCGTCGCCCGCTACGCGTCCTCGAGCGGGGCCGCGGTCTCCGGACCGGTCCTCGACTTCCAGGAGGAGGCCCCGGGCTCCGGCGTGCGGGTCGCTCGCTTCGAGGCCCTCGGCCGCACCCTCACCGTCGTGTCGGTGGAGGGGCTGTCGAACGCCAAGCGCGTCGCCCGGCAGATCCTCTCCGGGGAGCGGGCCGCGGACCTCGTCGAGGTCATGGCCTGCCCCGGGGGCTGCGTCGGCGGCGCCGGCCAGCCCATAGCGACCGACCCCTCGAGGAGGGTCCTCCGCGCCGGGGGGATCGCCCAGGCGGACGGGGAGCGGGAGCTCCGCTCCTCCCGGGACAACCCCTTCATCGCGGGCTTCTACCGCGAGCGCCTGGGCTGCGAGCCCGGGGACGCGCGGGCCCGCGAGCTCCTGCACACCCGCTTCTCGAGCAAGAAGCGCATCGCCGACGAGGCCATCCCCCTGGTGCGCGGCAGCGGCGAAGGCAAGATCTCGGTCAAGGTCTGCGTGGGGACGAGCTGCTTCCTCAAGGGCAGCCAGGCCATCCTCAGCGAGGTCCTGCGCCGCGTCGAGGCCGAGGGCCTCGCGGATTACGTGGACGTGAGCGCGACCTTCTGCAGCGAGAAGTGCGGCAAGGGACCCTCCGCCACGGTGGGCGGCGTGGTCCTCACCAAGACGAGCCAGGCGGCGGTCATGGCGGAGCTCCGCGCCCAAGTCGAGAAGCTGCGGGCGGCCGTCGAGGCCTGAGCCCCGGGGCGGGAGCCCTCGCTGCCTCCGGGGCGATCCGTCGCCCCGGAGGTTTCCTTCGCTCGGGATATGCAATCCGATTGCAATATTCCGAGCGGCGATGTATATACATCCGTCGAGGCGGAGGAGCGCGATGAGGATCGACGATCGGACTTTAGAGGCCTGGATCAAGGAAGACGTTCCCTATCTGGACCTGACTACCCAGCTCCTCGGCGTCGGGCGCGAGCGGGGTCGCCTGGCCTACTCCGCGAGGGAGCGCACGGTGGTGTGCGGCTGCGAGGCCGCGGCCAGGGTCCTCGAGAAGCTCGGCGCCCGGGCCGGCCGGTCCATCTCGGCCGGCAGCGCCGTCGAGCCGGGGGCGCTGGTCCTCGAGGCCTTCGGCCCCGCTTCGGCCCTCCACGAGGCCTGGAGGGTCTGCTCCCGCATCCTCGAGTACGCGAGCGGCATCGCGACCAGGACCAGGGCCCTGGTCGATTCCGCCAGGAGCGTGAATCCAGACATCGCGGTCCTCGCGACGCGGAAATGCTTCCCCGGCACCAAGGAGCTGGCCACCGAGGCGGCGGTCGCCGGCGGCGCGCTTCCCCACCGCCTCGGCCTGTCCGAGACCGTGCTGATATTCGAGCAGCACCGGCTCTTCATGGACCGGCCCCTGGCCGAGGCCATCCCCGATCTCAAGCGCCGCGCCCTCGAGAAGAAGATCCTGGCCGAGGCCTCCTCCGTCGAGGACGCGGTCGAGCTCTGCGAGGCGGGGATCGACGGCGTGCAGTTCGACAAGCTCGGGCCCGGCGAACTCCGCGACGCCGTCCTCCGGCTGAGGGCCCTCCGCCCCGACTTGGTCATCCTGGCCGCCGGGGGCATCACGCCGGAGAACGCCGGGACCTACGCGGGGACGGGAGTCGACGGGCTCGCCACGAGCTCGATCTTCTTCGGGAGAGCGGCGGACATGAAAGCGACGATGGAGCGCGCCTAGGAGCGCCCCATCGAGGAGGAAAACTGTGCGCATCGACATGAGATCCCGGGCCCTGAGGCTCGCCCTGGCGGCGGCCGTCCTCTGGCTGGCGGCGGCGCTCGGCGCCCAGACGAGGCTGTTCGCCTACGTCGGCGCGGGGATCAGGGAGCCCGTCGCGGCCATGGCCGAGGAGTACCAGAAGAGGACGGGGGTGGTGATAGAGATGACCTTCAACAACATGGGCAGCCTCCTCTCCCAGCTCCTGCTCGCCAAGACCGGCGACCTCTTCATACCCGGCGGCATGTCCTTCGTCCGGAAGGCCCAGGCCGCCGGCCTCATCGCGGAAATCGGCGAGCCGATGGCGTACCACGTGCCGGCGATCGTCGTGCCGAAGTCGAATCCGGCCAAGGTAGCCTCGATCGCCGACCTGGCGAAGCCGGGTGTCAGGCTCGTCCTCCCCGACCGCAAGGCCACGGCCCTCGGGATCTCGGCCTTCGAGGTCTTCGACAAGCTGGGGATCGCCGGGGCCGTGGAGAAGAACGTCCTCGGCTTCCTCGAGACCCCCGACAAGGTCCTCGTGGCCATCGAGATGGGGCAGGGCGACGCCGGCATCGTCGACTACAACGTCACCTTCCGGGATCGGGACAAGGTCTCGGTCATCGACATAGACCCCGCGGTGAACGAGGTCGAGAAGATACCCTGCACAGTCCTCAGCTGCAGCTCCGACAGGGCGGCGGCGGCGGCATTCTTGCGCTTCGCCGAGCGGGAGGGGCCCGCCTTCTTCGCCAAGTCCGGATTCAAGGTCGAGCCCTGAGCTCCGGGGGCCCCCGCGGGCGACGCCTCGGGGGACGGGCCGAGCGCGCGAGGGGGGACTGGCTCAGGACCCTGTCCGCCGCCGCGCTCCTCCTGACCGCCGCCTTCCTGGTCGCCCTCTTCGCCTGCCTCGCGGCCTACTCCCGGGGGCGCTTCCGCCTCGGCGGCGAGGCCGCTCGGGAGCTGGGCTTCGCGGCCCTGTTCACCGTCGGGACGACCCTCGCCTCCACTTCGGCCGCCGTGCTGACCGGGCTCGCCTGCGCCTACGCCCTGGCCAGGGTCGACTTCCCCGGCAAGCTCCTGGTCGACACCATCCTCGATTTCCCCATCGTGCTGCCGCCCCTCGTCTCCGGGGTGGCCCTCCTCATCTTCTTCGGGCCGGTCATGGGGAACGCCCTGGCCTCCGTGGGGCTCCGGGTGGTCTTCACTCCCCTCGGGGTGGTGGTGGCCCAGTGGTTCATGACCCTCCCCTTCGCGACCCGGCTCTTCCGCGAGGCCTTCGAGGCCGTGGATCCGCGGTACGAGAACATCGCGCGGACCCTCGGCTGCGGGCCCTTCGGCGTCTTCCTCAAGGTCACCTTGCCGATGGCCCGCCGGGGCATCGCCTCGGGGACCGCCCTCGCCTGGGCGCGGTCGGTCGGGGAATTCGGCGCCACCGCCATGCTCGCCGGGGTCACGCGGATGAAGACCGAGACCATGGCGGCCGCGGTCTTCCTCAATATGTCCATCGGCGAGCTGGACATCGCCGTCGCCGTCTCGGCGATGCTCATGGCGACGGCCATGGCCGTCCTCCTCGGCCTCAGGGTGCTCTGGGCCCGGGGCGAGCGGGACGCCGATACCGAGGGCCCCGCCGAGGCCGTCCCCTGATGGCCCCGCCCCTCCTCGAGCTCCGGTCCGTGGGCTGGAGCTGCCGCTCGTTCGCGTTGCGCGACATCGATTTGAGCCTCGGAGCTGGCGACTACGCATGCCTCGTCGGGCCGACAGGCTCGGGCAAGACCGTCCTCCTGGAGTTGATCGCGGGGCTCAGGAGGCCTGGGTCGGGGACAATCCTCTACCGCGGGGATGACGCGACCTCCTCGCCCCCCGAGGAGCGCTCCATCGGCTTCTCCTACCAGGACAGCCTCCTCTTCCCCTTCCTGAGCGCGCGGGAGAACATCCTCTTCGGGGCGAGGGCTAGGGGGCTCGGGGCCGACGAGAAAGTCATGCGACGCTACCGTGGCATCGTGGAGGCCCTGGGCATCGGGGACATCCAGGACCGGCGCCCGAGGTTCCTGAGCGGCGGGGAGAGACAGAGGGTCTCCCTGGCGCGGGCGATACTCCCGGGCTCGCCCCTCCTGCTCCTCGACGAGCCCCTGGCCTCCTTGGACAGGCCCCGGAGGATCGCCTTGAGGGAGGTCCTCGCGGAAGTCCACCGGCGGGAAGGGGTCGCGATCCTCCACGCCACCCACGACGGAGAAGAGGTCCGGGAGCTCGCCACCAAGCTCGTCGCCCTCCGCGCCGGGCGCATCGCGAGCCAGGGTGGGACGGAGGAAGTCCTCGCCGGGAGCGAGCGGGAGTTCGTCCTCGGCCTGGTCGGGCCCGCGGGCGGGGGCGCCGGCGCCCTCTGACTAGGGCGGCGGGCCGCGCCCTAGGGCGCCTCGACCTCGAGCCTGTAGCCCACTCCCGCCTCGGTGACTATGAGCTTCGGCGCGGCGGGGTCGGCCTCGATCTTCTTCCGGAGGGAGTTGATGTAGACCCGGAGGCTCCCCTCCTCGGCCTCCCCCGAGGGACCCCAGACTTCCTTGAGGAGGCGCTCCCTCGTCACGATCCGGCCGGCGTAGCGCACGAGGATCTCGAGGACCGCGTACTCGGTCGGCGTTAGGCGAACGAGCTCCCCGGCCACCCGGGCCTCGTGGCGCGAGGCGTCCACCTCCAGCCTCCCCGACCGGAACACCGGCTCCCGCTCCGGCATGCGCCGGCGGTGGACCGCCTCGATCCGGGCGACGAGCTCGTTCGTGTAGAAAGGCTTGGTCACGTAGTCGTCGGCCCCGGCGTTGAGGAGCTCGACGATGTCCCTCTCCGAGTCCCGCACCGAGACGACGATCACCGGCACGGTGCTCCACTCCCGTAGCCGCCTCAGAGTCTCGGCCCCCGAGAGGTCCGGGAGGTTGAGGTCGAGGAGGACGATGTCCGGCTTGGCGCCCCGGGCGGTCTCGAGGCCGGTCGCGCCGTCGGAGGCCGAGAGGACTTCCCAGCCCAGGTTGGATAGGGCTATCTCGAGGAGGCGCCGGATCTGGGCCTCGTCGTCTATCACCAGTATGCGCCTCAACCCTGCCCTCCCTCGGCGGCGGGCAGGCGAGCCTCGATGATGAGGCCGCCTCCGGGGGCGTTCGCCGCCGAGATCCCCCCGCCGTGGGCCTCGGCTATGCCCCGGCAGATGGCGAGGCCCAGGCCCAGGCCGCTTCCCCGGGCCTTCCTGCCCCTGCCGAATTTCGTGAACGCCGACTCGATGTCCTTCGCGTCCATGCCGGGCCCCCGGTCCCGCACCCGTATAGTCAGCCCCCCGCCATCGGCCCCGAGGGCGAAGCCGATGCGGGTCCCCGGCGGGGCGTAGCGGGCGGCGTTCCTCAGGAGGTTGGCCGCGAGCCTGGCCGCGAGGGCGGGGTCGACGGAGACCGGCCCTCCCTCGTCGGAGGCCTCGAGGTCGATCGTCGAGGCGTCGAGCTCGGGGCCGCCCCTGGCTATGGAGGCCCTGGCTAGCTCCGAGAGCTCGGTGGGCCTGCGGTCGAGCCGCAGCATCCCGGCCTCGATCCGGCTCAGGGAGAGGAGGTCGTCGACCACGTCGTTGAGACGATCGGCGGCCTCCAGGGCGTTCGCGAGGATGGCCCGACGGGCTTCGCCCTTCTCCGCGAGGGCGTCGTCCCTGAGGGCGCTGATGGAGCCGGTGATGGTGGTGAGGGGGGTGCGGAGCTCGTGGGAGACCGAGTCGAGGAGGATCCCGCCCAGGCGCTCGGACTCGAGCTCGAGGACGGCCTTCCTCTCCCTCTCCTCGTAGCGGTGGCGCTCGACGCTTAGGGAGAGGGTCCTGCCGAGGGACTGGAGGAGGCTGTCGCCTCGCCTGGTCCAGGCGCCGCCCTCGGGGAGGGCCACGCCGATGGCGCAGATCGGCTCGTCGCCGAGGGATGCTGGGACGAACCTGAGGGTCGCCCCAGGGAAGGTGTCGGTGCCGGACCCGCATACCGACCCGGTCTCGAGGGCGTAGCGGGCCGCCTCGGCCTCGACGCCGTAGACCGCGCGGTCCGCCGCCGGCCCGAAGCGCCGGTAGCCGCCGGAGGGGGAGCTGTCCCGCAGGACCACCGTCGAGTCGGCTCGGAAGTGGACGGCGGCGAGCCGGGCGGCGGCGGCGGCGGCCTCGTCGGCCGAGCCCGACTCGGAGACGATCTGGGCCGCTCCGAGGAGGAAGGACGAAGCGTCCTCCCGCTCCTTGATGAGGCGCTCCCGGGACCGTTCCCGGGAGACGAGGGTGCTGGTGACGAAGGCGACCACGAAGTATACCCCGAAGAGGACTAGGTCCCCGGCCGAGGCGATGGAGAGGCGGTAGAGGGGCGGCATGAAGAGGAAGTTGAGGACCGCCGCCGAGAGCACCGCGGCGACGGCGAGGGGGACAGGCCGGACCACGAAGGCCAGCCCGATGAGGGCCGCGAGGAAGAGGAGGGCGACGCTCTGGTATCCGATGTGGGGCGAGAGGGCTTTCCCCGCGAGGGTGAGGACCGCGAAGGCCGCCGCGAGGAGGAGCAGCTGGCGGGGGGCGGTCCTCAGGGCCTTCGAGGCGGCGGCGGCGGCGGGGCGGACTTCCCGAGAGGGAGAGCCCGTGTCCTGCACGATCGCCACGTCGAGGGGGGCCGCCTCGCGGAGGATCCGATCCGAGACCGTGGCCCTCCTGGGCATGAGGCCGATGCGCGAGAGCCCCGAGCGGCCCACCACGATCAAGGTCGCCCCCTTGGCCCGGGCGGTGGCCACGAGGGACTCGGCGACGTCCGGCCCCGGCACCACGAGGACCTCGGCCCCCAGCTTGCGGGCGAGGGCGAGGTTGTCCTCGAGCCGAGCGGCTTCGTCCGGGGGTAGGGAGATCCCGGTATCCACGTGGACCGCCGTCAGGTCCGCCCTTATGGAGTAGGCGGTGCGCCGCGCCCAGCGGGCGAGGTATGCCGAGCCCGGGGCGGGGCCTATGGCCACGAGGACCCGCTCACCCAGGGAGGAGCCGGACGGGGGAGCCCGGTCGGCCCTCGTGTAGGCCGAGAGCTTGCGGCTCGCCGCCCGTGTGGCGAAGCGGAGGGATATCTCCCGCAGGGCCCCGAGGTTGCGGAGGGTGAAGAAAGCCTCGGCCTCGGCCTCGCTGAAGCCTTCAGGCCGGAAGAGCCCCTCCTCGCGGCGGCGCAGGAGATCCTCGGGCTCCACGTCGATCAGCCGCACCTCGCCGGCCCGGTCGAGGGCGAAGTCGGGCACCGTGTCCTCGAAGTGCACGCCCGTCAGGTCCTCGACGACGTCGGCGTAGCTCTCGAGGTGAGGCAGGTCCACGGTGGTCCACACCGCGATCCCCCGGTCCAGGAGCTCCATCACGTCCTGCCAGCGCCTCTTGTGGCGGGAACCCGGAGGGTTCCTCCGCGCCAAGTCGTCGACCACGGCGATCTCCGGGGCCCTGGCGATGAGGGCGTCGAGGTCGAGGACCCTGCCGAAGGCCGGGGCGCCCTCGATCTCCATGAGGAGGGCCTCCTCCTCGGGCCTCCCGCCGGTCTCCGCGGCGCCGACCGCCACGGCGCAGCCTTGGGCCCGGGCGGCGGCGGCCTCCCTGAGCATCGCGTAGGTAGCGCCGGCCCCCGGCGCCATGCCGAAGAAGACCTTGAGCTCGCCCCGCGCCCGCGCCGTTCCTCTTGCCACGGTGGGATTCTAGGCGCTCGGGAGGCGCCCAGTCCAGCGCGGGGGCCGGTTTTAACGCCCCCTTAACGGCGGCGACGAGACTTTTTACGCTCCCTGAATCGAATCGCCGGGGTCGAAGTCGCTACCCTAGCCGCATATGAGCGGCCCATCCGGTCCATGCTCCGACGGGGAGCCAGATTCCCGCAGCCACCGCGACGGGCATCGGCAGTTCGCCCTCGCCGTAGGCGCCATCGGCGTAGTCTTCGGCGACATCGGGACCTCGCCGATCTACGCCCTCCGGGAGTGCTTCGCCCCGGAGCGCGGCATCGCGGTGGCCCGGGAGAACGTCGTCGGCATCGTCTCCCTCCTCCTCTGGCTCCTCACCCTCGTCGTGTGCCTCAAGTACCTGGGCATCGTCCTCCGGGCGGACAACCGCGGGGAGGGAGGCATCCTGGCCCTGGTCAGCCTCGTGTCCCGCACCCTGCCTCGCGACTCGGCCCGGCGCAAGGCCTTCGTCGTGGCCCTGGGTATCCTCGGGGCCGCCCTCCTTCTGAGCGATGGCATGATCACCCCAGCCATCTCGGTGCTCTCGGCGGTCGAGGGACTCGCGCTCATCGGGCCGGGCTTCGGCCCCTACATCGTGCCGATCTCCCTCGTCGTCCTCGTGGCCCTCTTCTCGGTCCAGTCGAGGGGCACCGGGAAGATCGGCCTGGTGTTCGGGCCCGTCATCGCCCTCTGGTTCCTCGCGATGGGCGTCCTCGGCGTCGTGGCCATCGCCGGCGAGCCCTCCATCCTCCTGGCCTTGGACCCGCGCTCCGCCGCGGGCTTCGTGGTCCGCAACCCGGTCCTCTGCTTCGGGGTGCTCGGGTCGGTCATCCTCGCCCTCACCGGGGCGGAGGTGCTCTACGCGGACCTGGGGCACTTCGGCTCCAAGCCCATCAGGCGCTCCTGGTTCACCCTCGTCTATCCGGCCTTGGCCATCAACTACCTCGGCCAGGGAGCCTACCTCATTGAGCACCCCGGGGAGGTCGACAACCTCTTCTTCCGGCTCGTGCCCTACTCCTCTCTCTATACCCCCCTGGTGGTCCTGGCGACGGCCGCCACCATCATCGCCTCTCAGGCGGTGATCTCCGGCGCCTTCTCCCTCATGCGCCAGTGCGTCCAGCTCGGCTACTGGCCCCGCATCACGGTGCGGCACACCTCGAGCGAGACCATAGGGCAAGTCTACGTGCCAGTGGTGAACCACTTCCTCCTCGCGGGGACCGTGGCCCTCGTTCTGGCTTTCCGTTCCTCGGGCAGCCTCGGTAACGCCTACGGCATAGCGGTCTCGGCCACGATGCTCATGACGAGCTGCCTCATGATAGTCCTGGCGCGCAAAGCCTGGAATGTCAGCCCCCTGGTCATCGCCCCCTTCGCTGTGGTCTTCCTCGCCATAGACGGAGCCCTCTTCGCCGCCAACGTCACCAAGATCGTCTCCGGTGGGTGGATAGTCGTCGCCTTCGCGGTCTTCCTCTTCACGCTCATGAAGACCTGGATCGACGGCCGGGAGCTGTTCGGGAAGAAGGTCGAAGCTTTCAGGATAGACCTGGACACCTTCGCGCGGAGCCTGGCGATCGAGCCTCCGCCCCGGGTGCAGGGCACCGCCGTCTTCCTCACCGCGAGCCCCAGGGGGGTGCCCAAGGCCCTCCTCCACAACCTCAAGCACAACAAGGTCCTCCACGAGCGGACCATCGTCCTCTCGATCCAGACCACCGAGGAGTCCCGGGTCTGCCTCTCGGAGCGGGCGACCCTGCAGTCCCTCGGCCCGGGGCTCTGGTTCCTCGTCTTGCGCTTCGGCTTCAGCGAGACCCCCGACGTGCCTAAGGCCCTCGCCTCGGTCCGCCTTCCGGGCCTCGAGGCGGATTGGAGCCAGGTCACCTACTTCATCGGCCGGGAGTCCATCATCGTGGGGAAGCGCGGCGGAATGCTCCCTTGGCGCAAGCGCCTCTTCTCCTTCCTCTTCGGCAACGCCGTCAGCCCCACGGATTTCTTCCGCCTCCCCCCGGACAACATCATCGCCCTGGGTTCCCAGACCGAGATGTGAAGGCGGCGGCTCTCCGGAGCTGCCGGAGCCGTCCAAGCGCCGATGCCGCGCCGGATGCCCCGGGCCTCCCGCCTACGCCGCCTCGCTCGAGCGGATCACGAACCCGAGGAAGTCCCGGTACGAGGCCTCGAAGAGGCTGTCCTTCTGGTAGACGAAGGAGAAGTCGTGGGCGACGGCGAAGTCCCGCAGCCCTATGGTCCCGAGGCGCCCGGACTCCACGTCGGCCCGCGCCGATCGCTCGTAGAGGAAGGCGACGCCCAGGCCCTCTGCCACCATCGCCTTCATGACCCCTATGTTGCCGAGCTCGAGGGTCTGACCGAAATCGGCGATCGATGCGTTGAGCCCCGCCAGGGCGTTCTCGAGGACGAGCCGGGACCCGCTCCCTTGCTCTCTGAGTATGAGCCGGCGGCCCAGCAGCTCTCCGAGCTCCGCCTCCTTCCCCGCCAGCGGGTCGTCGGGCGGGCAGACGAGGATCAGGGCGTCGCGCAGGAACACGGCGGTCTCGAAGTCCTTGCGCTGGAATATCCCCTCGATGAGCGCGAAGTCGATGCTCCCCTCGGCCAAGCGCCGGAGCAGGACCGCCGTGTTGTCCACGATCATGGATACCTGAGCCTCGGGCCTGGCGCGCAGGTACGCCCCGAGGGCAGGGGGCACGACGTACTCCCCAATCGTCCTCGTGGCACCGATCCGCAGGGGCACGCTGATTTCCCCCGACATGAGCATGGCCTCGACCTTCTTGCCTTCGGACTGGGCCGCTGAGGCGTAGCGGTAGAGGAGGAGCCCCGCCTCGGTGAGGGCGAACTGACGGCCGCTGGACTTGAACAGCCGGGCTCGGAATCGATCTTCGAGGTACTTGATGTGCTGGCTCACCGCCGGCTGGGTTATGCAGAGCTTCTCCGCGGCCTTCGTGTAGCTCTTCGCCTCGCAGATCGCCAGGAAGGTCTCGATACGAAAATCCATCATGCGGTTCGACTCGATATAAGTAAGTCTTATCGATGCATTATATAACATAATTTGAAATTATCTATAGTTATCGCTATCCTCCAGCTCCTAGTAAGGAGTCTCGATGCTCTTCAGCAAGGAAAACATCCGTTACACCCTCAACGGCATCCTCTTCGTCGTGCTTTTCTCGGTCGCCGCCATGCAGATCGCCAACTTGGGCTTCGTTAAAAGCCTCGGCTTCAGCCCCCTCATCGTGGGGATCCTCATCGGCATGCTCTACGCCAATACCCTGCGCAGCCACGCGCCCAAGGAGTGGGGGCCGGGCATCGCGTTCTCGGCCAAGACGATCCTGAGGGTCGCGGTTATCTTCTACGGCTTTCGCGTCACCTTCCAGCAGATCGGGCAGGTGGGGGTCGAGGGGCTCGTCATCTCGACGACGATGGTGACCTCGACCTTCCTCCTCGGCGCTCTCATAGGCCAGAAGGTGCTCGGGCTCGACAGGGACACTGCCCTCCTCACCGCTTCGGGCAGCTCGGTCTGCGGCGCCGCCGCGGTCCTGGCGACCGAGCCCGTGCTCAAGGCCGAGGCTTACAAGAGCGCCATCGCAGTGAGCACCGTCGTCCTCTTCGGGACCGCGTCGATGTTCCTCTACCCGATCCTCTACAAGGCCGGGATCCTCAACGTCGACCAGACCACCTTCGGGCTCTACACCGGCGGCTCCGTCCACGAGGTCGCGCAGGTCGTGGGCGCCTCCGCCGCGGTGGGGGCCGAGGCCACCAGGGTCGCGGTGATAGTGAAGATGACGCGGGTGATGCTCCTCGCTCCCCTCCTCATCATCCTAGGCCTCGTGCTCTCGGCCGCCGCCAAGAAGTCCGGCCGGGAGGCGGTGGGCGTCAAGCTCGTCGTGCCCTGGTTCGCCGTGCTCTTCATCGTGGCGAGCGGGGTCAACTCCCTCGGCGTCATACCCGCCGGCGTAGTCGGCGGGATCAACGCGGTGGACACCTTCCTCCTCACCATGGCCATGACCGCCCTGGGGCTGGAGACCAGCGCCCAGAAGTTCAAACAGGCAGGGGTCAAGCCCTTCCTCCTCGCCCTCTGCCTCTTCGCGTGGCTGGTGGTCGGAGGGTACTTCGTGACCGTGGGCGTGACCTCGGTGCTCTGAAGGCCCGGCTGGCGGCGTAGGCGTAACGAGGCCGCGCCCCGGTCCCCCTGTGACTTCGGTCACCGACCGCGGCGGAATCCCGGAGTACCTTGATCCTACGCGGCTGATGCCCGCGAGGAGGCGTGTATGTACAGGAACCTCGGGACTATCGACAGAGTCATCCGGATCGTCGTCGGCGCGGCTATCGGCGCCCTCGGCCTCGCCTACGGGAGCTGGCTAGGACTCCTCGGCCTCGTGCCGCTCCTGACCGCTGGGATCGGGGTCTGCCCCCTCTACCTGCCCTTCGGCATCTCGACCCGCAAGTCCGCCAAGGACTAGCCGCGGCGTCGGAGCGAAGGCGCACATCGAGGGAGAGGAGAGAGTCATGGACAACAGCGTAGGCGTGTACGTCGCCGTCGGGGCCGCGGCGGCCCTCCTGGCGATCCAGAAGCTGAGAAATCGCAAGGCCCCCGAGGCCACCGTGAGGCGGATGATAGGCTCGGGGGCGCGGATCGTCGACGTCCGCACCCCGGGAGAGTTCGCCTCAGGCTCGTACCCCAAGGCGAAGAACATCCCCCTCGACCGCCTGGAGTCCCGGCTGGGGGAACTGCCCAAGGACAAGCCGATCGTACTCTTCTGCGCCTCGGGCGCCCGCAGCGCCCGGGCGGCGAGGATCCTCAAAGCCGCCGGCTACACCGACGTCGCGAGCGCCGGCGGGCTCTCGGATATGCCGCGCTAGGCCTCGGCGTCCCAGAGGCGCGAGAAGGCGAGGAGTATCGAGTCCCTCCGGATCATCCCCCTGAAGATCCCGTCCCCGTCCACGACCGGGATGCGCTTGAGGCCGTACTCGGTCATGAGGCCGAGGGCCTCGTAGATCGTCATCTTCTCGGTGGCCACTTTCAGGTCCCGCTCCATGATGCCCGAGACCGGCCTCGCGGCCAGGCGGGCCCGTTTGCCCAAGCCGAGGGGGACGCGGCCGCCGACCTGCCCGCCCAGGGCCTGGAGGAGCATGCCGTCGGTGACCAGCCCCGCCAGCCGACCCTCGGCGTCCACCACGGCGGCCCGCTGCCCTCCCGCGGTGACCAGCCGGTCCACCGCGGCCTTCAGGGTGGTCGACTCGCCTATGCTCAGCTCGTCGCGGTCCTTCAACTCCTCGACGTACCTCGCGTAACCGACATCGGCCGATCCCTCCGCGGAGGGTGAAGCCTCGGGCCGTGACGCGGCGATGGCGCGGAGGATGTCGATCCGGGACAGGATGCCCACGACGGCGCCGCCCTCGTCCACCACGGGGAGCCGCTTGCGGCCCTCGCGGTTCATCGTCCGCATCGCGTCGACGAGCTTGGCCCCCGCCTCGACGAGCCTCGGGGCCCCGGTCATCACTTCGTCGCAGCGCAGATCTTCGCAGGAGCGCAGCCAAGCTTCCCGCTCGGGCTCCGGGAGGAGCCCGAGGAGGCCCAGGCGCACGGGCATCCCGGCGCGGGACACGAGATCCCCCTGGGTGATGATGCCGATGCAGCGCTTCTCCGGCCCGAGCACCGGCAGGGCCTTGAGGTCCCGGTCTATGAGGAGCTCGGCAGCAGCCCTCACCGAGAAGTCCGCGTGGGCGCACACCGGGTCGGAGGTCATGACGTCCCGGACTCGCAGGTTCTTCGGCAGCAGGGAGGCCCGCGTCCTGTGGACCGACGCGGCGGCGCGGACCGTCGCCACGACGCCGTCGACGACCATCTCGTCCAGGCGGGCTAGGACGCGCGCCTCGTCGGCCACGGGCAGGACGATCTCTATGATCAGGGGCAGGTCGTAGGACAGGTCCACGATCTTGGCGCTCGCGGCCTCCCCGCTCTCGTAGCACCCGCCGATGCCCCGCAGGACCACGCACCGCGCGGCTATCTTCAGGGAGCGGACGTAGGCCTCGACCGCCTGCGGCAGCTCCCGGCCCTCGTAGCGGGCCTTCTCGCTCGAGTAGATCCTTATGATCGAGTATTCGTTCACGCCGCGCCTCCTAGATCCTGTCGGCGATCCAGAGCCCCGAGAAGGTCAGCAGCGCCCCCAGCACCACGTTGAGCGCCAGGTTGGCGAGGCCCTTGACGAGGTCGCCCTGCATGAAGCGGACCGACTCCAGCGAGAAGGAGGAGAAGGTCGTGAGCCCGCCCAGGAATCCGGTCACGAGGAAGATCCTGAGGGTCTTGGAGACTAGAGCCCTGTCCGCGCAGCCGACGACGAAGCCGATGAGGAAGCAGCCCACGAGGTTCACGAGGAGGGTGCCCCAGGCGAAGCCGTCCCCGAAGAGCCTCCCTGCCAGGAGGGAGCTCCCGTACCGCACGAGGGATCCCAGGCCTCCCCCGACGAGCACCAGGGCGACGTTAAGCATAGGCGATTCCTCCGCTCTTTCGGCGCGCAGCCGCAGGAGTCATCAGCCTCTCGGGCGGTTCGGGGCCCCGGCTAGGCGCGTCGGTCCCGCGGGCGAACTCCATCGCCGCAATCATCGTAGATGCAAGGCGGAGGAGAGGTCAACCGCGCCCCGCCGTCGGCCCGTGCGCCCTCAGTACGGGGATTCGCCTTCGTCGGCGTTGAGCAGCGCGTCGTCGGCGTATTCCAGGACGAGGAGTATCCCGTCCCTGTACAGCTTGATGTAGCGCGAGTCGTCGAAGGTCCACAGGGCCTGCATGCTGTCCTCGTCAACCGAGGGCGACACCTGATATCTGAAGGTCACCTTGTTCTGGATCTCGTCGTATACCACGTTCAGGTCGTCGTGGATGATCTCGATGTCGATCCTTGCCAGCTTGCCGTTCCGGAAGCGGAGCTTCACGACCGAGTTGGGGTAGCCGTCGAAGACCCCGCCGTACCGCAGCTCGTCGGCCTTGGCGTAATCTTGGGTCAGATCCGCGTCCTGGCTCAGCACGCCCAGGCAGTCCTGCCGGCCGCTTCCGAGCTTCAGCTTCAGGGCTCCGTCCAGGGGTGCGGAAAAGAGAGCGCCCGCGAGCCAGAGGCAGAGGGCGACGCCGAGCAGCTTTTTCGTTTTGTTTCCCTCGGGACCGATAGTATCGAGATCGCCGGCACAAGTTCAATATCGAGTTCCCGGGCCCCGCCCGGCGCCCTTAAAAGCAAGAAGCCATAACCAGACTTGGCGCAGCTCGACGCGGAATCGCTCTGTCCGTCGGTCGTCGGGATCGTGGGCACGAAGGACACGAGCCTCGTCGACGACGCCTCGAAGGTCCTGGGCCTGGCTCCAGCGGCCCCCGTGGCCGCGAAGGCCGGCGGGGCTAGGAATGCTGTGGTTCGGCCGACAGAGCCCGCGGGCTACTTCAAGCTCTCGGAACAGAGTCCCCCGGAGGAAGGCCCGCCCGCCCAGGCGCGCGGCGCGGTGGGCGCGAGGCCCATGTCGACGCGTCGGCTCCGCCGCGGAAGCAGGCGCCCATCGTCGTCGGCGCGCAGGGAAAGCCTGCCGCGCGCGCGATGCGCGACTTCGGGCCGGTCGACCGTCGGGATCCGCCGCCGAGCCCGGGCCCTTCTATATCAGCGTTGGTTCATACTGAAGGCGCGCCAAATCAGACTCCGTGGGTGTATTAAATGTCAAATATATCAGCTCTTATCACGTTTTCAAGCCGTGCCTCATTTTTTCCTTTTTTTTCAATATACTTGACATTATGGACATCTTCTTCGTTAATTATGGTGTTCATCAATCTTTTCTCCATAGGAGGATCCATTATGAAAGCATTCAAAATTGCTTTCCTCTCCCTCTTGGTCGTGTTCGCCTTCGCGTCGTGCACGACGTTCAAGGCTACCGGACTCTCGGTGACCCCGGCTGATCAGAAGTACACCGTGCTCGGCGACTTCTCGGTCACCGTCCCCGTCACTGAGTTCCTCGGTGGCTCTGCGGGCCCCAAGCTCGTGAACCTCACGGCCGACAGGACTGATCCCGCCATCACCGCCGCCCTCCAGAAGGAGATTCAGGCCAAGGGCGGCACCGGCGCTATCAATGTCACCATCGTTCACAAGGCTTCCTTCATCAACATCCTTTTGAACTCCATCACCTGGAACATCTACGCTCCCGCCTCCGTAGAGATTTCCGGAACTGTAGTCAAGTAAGGCCGCCGCACGCGACCGACGGAGAGAGCGGGGATAACCCGCTCTCTCTTTTTTACATCGAGGGTTCACCCATGCTAGCAAGAGTTGACTGGTTTGAAGGCAGGCTCCGGATCCGCCTCCCCGCCCGCCGGCGAGGCTCCCGCTCGCCGCGCCCGAGCTTATTTTTCCTTCTCGCCGTCGCGGCGGCGGCCGCCGCGGTGTCCTGCTCCTCCTCCCCCAGCGCGTCTGGGGCCAAGGCGGCCGTGCGGGACTTCTTCGCGGCTGCCGCGTCGGGGAACAGCGCGCGGCTCCGCGAGCTCATGCCCGCGCTGGAGAAGAAGGCCGCCGAGGGGGGGGGCGGCGCGGAGACGCTCCTCGGCGAGGTGAAGGACTACGAGATACTGGACGTGCGCGCCGACGGGAAGCGCCAGTTGGTCCGGGTCGCCTTCACGGTGGAAGGCGAGAGGCGGGAGCTCAGCTTCCCCGTCTACCTAGAGGACGGCCGCTGCGTCATCGGGGACGATCTCGAGACCGTGACCCACCTCGACTACGTTCCCCTGAAGTAGCGCGCCGGGCGCCGACGCTCCCGCCGGGACGCCGCGGCCCTTCCGCGCTAGAACCCCGAACTGGCATCGGCCGCATAGGCCCGGGTCCCGCGGGACCCGCCGGAATCTCCAGTATGCTTCGCCCCCGTCTGCGCATCCTCGGCTCCGGTCGTTCCGGCGGAGCCGGAGAAATTGTAAAGTTGACAAATTTGATAGCCGGCCCCATTATCGTTTTTGCGGCCGGGGGAAGCCACGCCCCTCGGCGCCGCTATGGCGAATCGGATCGGGCTGGGTGGGCGGGGCTGCTGTTCCGTGGGGGGCGCGGAGTTCACATCTATATCGCACAACTTGTTATCGCCGCTTATCCACGGCCGTCGGCGCGGCGGGTCGACGGGGAATCGCGCCGACAGTAGGTCTCGGCGCTCGCCGCCTGGGCGAGGCTAGTCGCTCCCTGGCCGCCTCCGCCGAGGGCGCGGCGTTCGAGATGGAGCCTTGGAGGGCGATGCATGCCCAGATGGATGTCGGGGAGATGGCGAGCTATTTCCGCCCCCAGCATGGTCTTCATGCTCGCGTATTCCCTCGTCTGCTATTCCATCTTCTACCTCATGGTTGTCGAGTACTCGCAGACGTTCAACGAGCTGGCCTACCAGCTCAAAGTCCTCGTCGTGCTCTCCGCCCTGCTGCTCGCCTGCTCGGTCTCCTCGCCATCGCGGACCACCCTGGCGTCCTGCTACATGGCGCGCGGGATCTTCGCCGTGATCGTCGTCGCCTTGCTCGGCGGGGCCAGGGCGGACATGGAGATCGTGTTCATCGTCCCCCTGGTGATAGAGGCGTGGGTCCGGGAGAGGACGCTCCTGAAGATGGTGGTCTTCGCCATCACGATGGCGTTCTCGGCCGCCTTCGACTACCTCGCCCTGAGGAAGGGAGGGCAGCTCGCGGCTCTCATCCATTCAGCCGTCCTCCTGATAGTGGTCATCCCCGTCCCCATGGCGGTCGTCGCCTTCGACAACATCAGCAAGCGTCTCGTCCGGAGCCAGAGGAACATGGAGCGGCTCCAGGAGGCCATCGTGAGCCTCTCCAACAGCAACATCGCGTACCAGAACTACGCGGAGGTCAGCAAGGTGAGGTCGGCCGAGGACGAACGAAATCGCATAACTCGAGAGATCCACGACCTGGTCGGCTACTCGCTCACCAACATCATCATGATGATGAACGCGGTGAAGATATTCCTCCCCGAGCTCCCCGGGAGGTTGAGCGAAGCCATGGAGCTGGTGGACCAGACGAAGAACCAGGCAGATTCGACCCTCCAGGAGTGCAGGAAGATCCTCTACATGCTGCGCTCGGCGAAGTTGGAGGGCACCACCGGGCTCCAGGCCTTGGCGATACTCGTCAAGTCATTCATGGAATCCACGCACGTGCTGGTGACCCTGTCCTTCGGCAACATATCCACGAGCTGCGGCGACTACGTGGACGACGTGATATACCGGATAGTGCAGGAGGGGTTGACGAACGCGATCAAGCACGGGAAGGCGGACAAGATCACCGTCAGCTTGTGGAAGGACGAGGAGGACGTCTACATCTCGGTCAGGGACAACGGGGTCGGCGCTGGGGACGTGGTCGAGGGCATAGGGCTGAAGGGAATGCGGGAGAGGATAGCGTCCCTCGGGGGGAAGCTCGAGGTCGACGGGGCTCGGAATGGTTTCCTCCTCGTGGCCACCATGCCCCTCGGCCGCGCGGAAGGAGACGGTGTTAGCGATGAGCCGTATTAACATAATGATCGTCGACGACCAGAAGCTGTTCGCCTCGAGCCTCAAGATAGTCCTCGAGAACCTCCAGGAGAAGGAGCTGTCGGTCATCGGGATCGCCCACAACGGGGTGGAGTGCCTCGGCCTGCTCGAGACGAAGAGGCCCGACATCATCCTCATGGACGTGCGCATGCCCGAACTCGACGGCGTCGAGACCACGCGCATCGTCCACGAGCGGTACCCGCTCATAAGGATAATGATGCTGAGCACCTTCGGGGACGAGAGGAACGTGCACTTCGCGCTGCAATACGGGGCCACGGGGTACGTGCTCAAGAACATCGAGCCCCGGGAGCTCGTGACCTGCATCAAGGCGATATACGAGGGGTCGATGCTGGTGTCCCCTTCCGTGGGCTACCGGGTGTTCACCGAGGACGCCGACGAGAAGGCGACCCCCGACGACGACATCCCCCAGAACAAGGTGGAATACCTGAAGTCGCGGTTCAAGCAGCTGACCAACCGCGAGGCCGAGGTGCTCTTCCTCCTCCTCCAGGGCTTCGACAACAAGCAGATATCCCAGAAGCTCTGCATCGCCGAACAGACGGTGCGGAACTACGTGAGCGCGATCTACTCGATCATCGGGGTCGAAGGCCGATTGCAGGCCCTGCAGCTGCTGGGGCTCAACGACCAGTACTTCTCCTCCAAGCAGCAGGGACAATAGGGCGCCGCCCGCCGCCTAATCGAAGAATCGATAGCCATCGCCTCTCGCGCTGTCCGGCTCCAGGAGCTCGGGCCTGCGCGCCCGCGCGGCCGATGCCGCCGGATCGGTACTGGTATTTTTGTACCAGGCGCGAGTGATTATTTGTTATTCGCGTACTCTTGCCGATTCGGGATACCGGCCATAGTATGAGGCGGGTCGGGCCGAGGCTGTCGTCGGCTAATATTGCATAACTCTCTAGACCGATTGTGGTGAGACCGTATTGTCGATCGTCAATGGAGCTATGTAAGTAGCTTTAGACTTTCTAGCGGAAGCAGGAGGGCGCTATGCGAAAAGTCTCTATCTCGATTCTTCTGGCGCTGTTGATCGCCGGAAGCCAGGTATTCGCCGATGTCACGATCAACATCGCGCTGGCCAACAACCCCATCTCCCAGGCCTTGGCGAAGCTCGCGCAGGCTAACTACAAGGCCGATGGAGTCACGGTGAACATCGCCGTGCTCCCGGAGAACGACCTGAGGCAGAAGCTCACGACCGAGGCTTCTACCGGCGGCAACACCTACGACATGTTCTACATCGGACCGTACGAGGCCAGCACTTGGGCGAAGAACGGGTGGCTGGAGAACCTGGAGCCCTATTTCGCCTCACTGCCCGCGAGCAAGGCGCAGTGGTACGACCGGAGCGACCTCATCAAGGGGATGGTCGGCTCCCTCTCCTTGGATGGGAAATCCTACGCGCTCCCCTTCTACGGCGAGAGCTCGTTCATCATGTACAACAAGGCGCTCTTCGCGGCCAAGAAGCTGAAGATGCCCGCCGAGCCGACCTGGGACCAGATCTACGAGTTCGCCAAGAAGATCAACGATCCGTCGAAGGGCATCGTCGGAATGACGATGCGCGGCACCCCGGGCTGGGGCATGAGCGGCGCTCCCTTCGTGACCATCGTCAACGCCTTCGGCGGACGGTTCTACGACATGAACTGGCGCGCGACCGTGGACACTCCCGAGCAGCGGGCCGCGTGGAAGATGTACAAGAAAATCCTCAAGGACGCCGGGCAGAAGGACATCCTCTCCTACACCTACAACGAGTGCATAGCCCTCATGCAGTCCGGGAAGTGCGGCATCTACTACGACGCGACCTCCCTCGCGCCGCCTCTCGAGGCCGTCGGCTCCAAGGTCAAGGGCAAGATCGGCTACGTGATGCCGCCCCACGAGAAGATGAAGACCAACACCGCTTGGCTCTGGAACTGGGCCATGGGCATCAACCCGAAGAGCGACGCGGATAAGAAGAAGGCCGTGTTCGACTTCATGCTCTGGGCAACCTCGAAGGATTTCGTGAAGCTGACCCTCGTCTCCGATCCGACCGGCGCGAGCACTCCGCCCGCCTCGCGGTCCTCGACCTACAAGCTGCCCGGCTACAAGGACACGCCCTACGCCGCAGCCACGCTCAAGACCCTCGAGTCCACCGACTTCACGCACCCCACCCTCGAGCCGGTCCCCTACGTCGGTCTCCAGTACATCGCCATCCCCGAGTTCGCCGACGCGGGCACGCAGATGACCCAGTGGCTGGCCGACTACGTGGTGGACAAGATCACGCTCGACCAGGCGATCACCAAGACGAACGACCTCTTCAACCAGGTCGCCAAGGACGGGGGATACCAGAAGTAGCGCTTTGGCCCCAGCCGCGGGCGGCCGGTCGGGCCGCCCGGCTGGGGAAGGCCGATGCGCATCCGTCGCGGGCCGGACCGAATTTCCATCGCGATCAGAGTAGGTACAGCTGTATGAGGAAACGAAACGATTTAGCCTTCGCGCTGCCGGCGATCATCGTGGTCGCCGTCGTCACTCAGGTTCCCTTCGTCCTGACTGTCATTTATTCGACGCTGCGGTGGAATTTGGCTCGGCCCGATTTGCCGATTCGATTCATCGGGATAGAGAACTACCTTTTCTTCCTGAGGCCGACGCACCTGCCCGCCCTCCCGGAGTTCTACAGCATAGTTTGGCAGACCATACTCATCACCTTCTTTTCCCTGGGGCTCTGCATCGTCACGGGCTTCCTGATCTCGGTCCTGCTCGACAACCACGTGCCCGGAGTCCGGTTCGCGCGGACCCTCATCCTCGGGCCTTTCTTCGTCATGTCCACCGCCAGCGGCGTGATATGGAAGACGACGATCTTCAACACGACCTTCGGTTGGTACGGCGTGCTGGCGAAGGCTCTGGGGATCGCCCCCGTCGACCTCGTCAGCTACCACCCGCTGTTCGTCATAGTGCTCCTCTTCTGGTGGCAGTGGATGCCCTTCTTCGTGCTCATCATCCTCGGAGGGCTGCAGGGCATCCCCCTCGACCTAGTCGACAGCATGCGGATCGACGGCGTGAACTGGCTGCAGGAGACTTTCCGGATAAAGCTGCCGCTGATCATGGGCCACATCCGCGTGGCGGTCATGCTCGGCTTGGTGTTCATAATCAAGGAATTCGGGCTCATCCTCGTCACTACGGCGGGGGGGCCCGGGACGAGTTCCTACACTCTGCCGTACGCCGTGTACATGCAGATTTTTAGCGCCTCGAACGTCGGCCGGGCGGGGGCCCTGGCGACGATGACGGTGATCCTCGTGATGGTGATCGTGAACATCCTATACCGCTCGCTGAAGCACAGCGTGGAAGCGGAATGAGCGGGCGGTCGGACGCGGGAGGAGTCGGTATGGGAAGAGCGCGAAGCGGGAAGGCCATGCACAGGAGCGCCATGTGCAAGCGCTTCTTGAAGAAGGCCGTGTTGACCGTGGTGATATTCCTCATCGGGATAATCTATTTCTTCCCCATCCTCTACATGTTCCTGTCGGGCTTCAAGGACGAGTACCAGGCCGTGTATCCGGGCATATTCTTCTCCCCGACGCTCGAGACATATAAAAAAGTCCTGAGCGACGTCAGCATCTGGTCCTACCTGCGGAACTCGTTCCTCCAGGTCGTGGGCGGGACATCCATATCGCTGGTCCTCGGCGTCCCCGCCGCCTTCGCCTTGGTGTTCGGCAAGTTCCGCAAGAAGAGCACGAACTCGAGCATACACTCCTGGTTCATCACCACCATCCTCCTCCCGCCCGTCGCGGTGCTCATCCCGCTGTACACGACCTACCAGAGCCTCAGCCTCAACAAGACGCCTCTGGGCCTCCTCATAGCGTACGTCGGGTTCAACGTGCCGATCGTCGTGTGGATGATGCACTCGTTCTTCTGCGACGTACCCCCGGAGATACTGGAAGCGTCGGAAATAGACGGCTGCACGCGGGTCCAGCAGCTCGTCACCATCGCGATCCCGCTGGTGAAGATGGGCATCACCGCGGCGGGACTCCTCGTGTCGGTGTTCATCTGGAACGAGTTCTTCCTCGCCTTCAACCTGACCTCCAATACGACGGCGACGCTGCCGGTCTACATGGCGAGGTTCAGGGAGCAGCAGGGGATGTTCGTGGCCCAGCTCTCCGCGTCCTCGACCATAGCTATCCTGCCCGCGATCATCCTGGGCTGGCTGAGCCAGCGATCCCTCGTGAAAGGCTTGACCGCCGGAGCCGTGAAGGGCTAAGGCCAAGCTCCGTCGGCTCCCCCGAGGGGCCGGCCGGCTTGCGATTCATAGGACCGAGATGGATGGAAGCGCTGTTGACGTTTGACGTTGGGACGAGCGGCACCAAGTGCACCCTCTTCGGCTCGGACGGACGAGAAGTCGCTTCGGAGACCTCGGGCCACCGCATCTGGTTTCCGTCCCAGGGCTGGGCCGAGCAGGACGCCGACGACTTTTGGAAGGCCTGCGTCGAGGCGGGGAGGAAGGTGCTGGCCGCCTCCAAGGGCTCGGGGGAGGCTCGGTCCATATGCGCCATCGGCCTCGCCGGCCAGATGAACGGTTGTCTCGCGTTGGACGGCAGTGGCAGCCCGCTCCTCCGGGAGATCATTCACTCCGACACGAGGAGCGGGGCGCAATGCGCCGCCATCCTGGACAGGATGCCGAACGCGCGCTTCTACGAGCTGACGGGGAACCGGGTGGACCCCCACTTCTCGTTGCCGAAAATCATGTGGATACGGGACAACCTCCCCCAGGTGTATTCCCGCGCGGCCTTCTTCGTAAACGCGAAAGACTACATCGCGTTCAAGCTCACGGGGACCCTCGGCACGACGGACTTCTCCGACGCATCGCTGACTACTGCGCTGGACCTCGGATCCAAGAGCTGGGCGAGCGGCCTCTTGGCCGAGGTCGGGCTGGACGAATCGAAGTTCCCCCGTTGCGTGAAGAGCGCGGAGAAGGTCGGGGCCCTCTCCGCGGGGGCGGCGGCGGCCCTCGGTCTGCCCAGCGGCATTCCGGTCGTCGCCGGGGGCGGGGACGCCGCCTGCGCGACCCGCGGGGCGGGGGTCGTCGACGATGGCTGCGCGTACGCGAATATCGGTTCGAGCGCCTGGATATCCACCCTGGCCGCGAGGCCCCTCGCCGACGCCGGCATGCGGATGCAGAACTTCTTCGATCTCGACGGGGAGCTGCTGAATATCTGCGGCACCGTGCAGACGGCCTCGAGCGCCTGCGACTGGGCGTTCAGGGAAATGTTCGCGGACGCGGTGGACGGCGGGGTCGGGCGCCGCGCCGACCTGGAGCTGGAGATCGTCGCGGCGGAGGTCGGGTCCCACGGGGTGCTCTTCGCGCCCTACCTGATGGGCGAGCGGACCCCCTGGTGGGACGAGAGCATCAGGGGCGCCTTCGTCGGACTGTCCATGTCGACGAAGCGCGCGGACCTGCTGAGGTCGGTCATCGAAGGCGTCGCCTTCGCCCTGCGGACGGTCCTGGGGGTATACGGGGATTCCGGGTTCCGGTTCGGCGAGCTGAGGCTCCTGGGCGGGGCGGCCATGAGCCCGGCCTGGCTGGCCGTGATCCGAGACGCCCTCGGCATCGCCACCCGGCTCCACGCGCATCCCCTGAGCGGGACTTCCCTGGGGGCCGCGATGGCCGCGGGAGTCGGCGTCGGGCTATTCCCGGATTTCCGGCGCGCCTCCGCCATGGCCTCTTTCGCCGATCGGAGGGAGCCGGACCCGGCATCGGCGCCCCTGTACGATCGGTATTACGCCGAGGCTTCGCGGATGTACGAGAGGCTCAGGCCGATCTGCGCGAACCTGTTGGAAATCGAGAGGGAGAGACGTGCCGGAAAGGAGAGCGCCGTATGAAAGCTGCTTTTATCGAGAGGCCCGAGGAGCTGGTCGTCCGCGAGGCTCCGGTCCCCGTGCCAGGAGACGGCGACGTGCTGATCGAGGTCAAGGCCAGCGGCATATGCGGGACCGACATCCATATTTTCCACGGCGAGTATCTCGGGAGCTATCCGATCGTCCCGGGCCACGAGTTCTCCGGGGTCGTGGTGGACGTCGGGTCGAAGGTCAAGAAGTTCAAGGCCGGCGACCGCGTCGCCATCGAGCCCAACGTCGCGTGCGACAACTGCGACGCATGCCTCTCCAATAGGCAGAATTTCTGCGAGCATTGGCGCGGGGTCGGGGTGACCATGCCGGGCGGCATGGCCCAGTTCGCCGTCGCGCCGGAGCGCGCCGTCTTCGGGATCGGGACCATGCCCTTCGAGGTCGGCGCCTTCGTGGAACCCCTCTCCTGCGTCCTCCACGGCGTGCAGCGGGCGGGCATCGCCCTCGCCGACCGCGTGTTGATCGTCGGGGCGGGGCCGATAGGGAATCTACTGCTCAAGGCCGTCATGCTCGAGGGCGCGAGCGCCGTCGACGTCGTGGACAAGAACGAGGCCCGCCTGTCCCTCGCCGCGGCTTCGGGCGCCGCCACGGTCAGCCGCGATCTCGGTTCCCTCGAGCCCGAGTCCTACGACGTCGTGGTGGACGCGACCGGCGTCCCGGCGCTCATGGCTCGTGCCTTGGGATTCGCGCGCAAGGGCGGGAAGGTGCTGCTCTTCGGCGTCCCGCCGTCCAAATCGACGGTCTCCTTCGAGGCCTTCGAGATATTCAGAAAAGGGCTGACGATACTGTCCTCGTACACCTCGGTGAGGAACTCGATCCAGGCGACGAGGCTGCTGGGGACTGGCAGGATCGACGTCGCGTCCCTCGTGTCCCACCAGCTGCCCCTCGCGGAATTCAGGAGAGGCATCGAGCTCATAGAGAGCGGGGCCGACGGCGTGCTCAAGGTCATAATCCGGCCGGACCTCGCCTAGGATGGTGAGCGGCGCGCGGGGAGGGGATACAAGATGCGGCAAGCGGTGATGACTAAACCGGGGATCATTGAGCTCAGGGATGCGCCGGCGCCGAAGCCAGGCCGAGGCGAGGTCCTCATGCGCATCCGCATGATCGGCATCTGCGGCAGCGATATCCACGTGTACCACGGGGTGCACCCCTTCGTGGAATATCCCGTCGTCCAGGGGCACGAATTCTACGCCGAGGTGGAGGCGATAGGCGAGGGCGTCACGAAGGTGAAGCCCGGGGACAAGGTCTCCGCCACCCCGCAGATCACCTGCGGCGCCTGTAGACCCTGCTCCCGAGGCCGCTACAACGTGTGCGAGAACTTGATCGTCCGGGGATTCCGGGCCCCGGGCATGGCCCAGGACTTCCAGCTGATCGAGGAGGACAAGATAGTGCTCCTCCCCGACTCCTTCGCCCCGGAGCAGGGTGCCATCCTAGAGCCTGTGGCCGTGGCGGCCCACGCGAGCGCTCGGGCGGGCGACCTCTCGGGGCACAACGTCGTCGTCCTCGGCGCGGGACCTATCGGGAACCTCGTGGCCCAGGGCTGCCGAATACGGGGGGCCAGGAAGGTGCTCGTGACGGACCTGAGCGACTTCCGGCTCGGCATAGCGAAGCGGGTGGGCATCGAGAACGTCTCGAACCCGCGCTCGGAGAGCTTCGAGGACGCGATCGCCCGGGTTTTCGGCGGCGAGGGCTTCGACGTCGCCCTCGAGGCCGTCGGGAACGAGGCGACCATGGGCCAAGCCATCCTGTCGATCGACAAGGGCGGCACCATCGTCGTGGTGGGAGTCTTCGGGAAAAAACCGGCCATAGACATGGCGCGGGTGGGCGAGCACGAGATCTCCATGGTGGGCTCGATGATGTATCGCCGCGAGGACTTCGAGACCGGCGTCGGCTGGATATCCTCCGGGAAAATCGAGACGGCGCCCCTCTGCTCGAAGCATTTCCCGCTCGAGGAGTACGCGGCGGCGTACCGCTTCATCGACGAGAGGGGCGACCAGGCGATGAAGATTCTCATTGATCTCTAATCATCAGCGTCGGCGAGGAGGTCGAGGTGGCTAGCACGATGAGGGGGGCGATTCTGCCGGGCAACAGCACGGTGGAGCTCAAGGAGTATCCGATTCCGGAGCCCGGCCACGGGCAAGTGTTGATCAAGATGAAGTCGTCGACTATCTGCGGCAGCGACATCAGGGCCATCTATCGGGAGCATCTCGGGAAGGGCCCCGAGGGATACCAGGGCGTCATAGCCGGGCACGAGCCTTGCGGCCAGATCGTCGAGTGCGGCCCCGGCATGAGGCGCTTCGCCGCGGGGGACCGCGTCATCGTCTATCACATCTCCGGCTGCGGTGTCTGCTACGATTGCCGCCGTGGATACATGATCAGCTGCACGAGCCCGCTGAGGGCGGCCTACGGTTGGCAGCGCGACGGCGGGATGGCGGATTACCTCCTGGCCGACGAGAAGGACCTCGTGGCTTTGCCCGATAGCCTCTCGTTCACCGACGGGGCGCAGGTCGCGTGCGGATTCGGCACCTGCTACGAGGCGATCCAGAAAGTCGGCGTATCGGGGAACGACGCCGTGCTCGTCACCGGCCTGGGGCCGGTCGGGCTCGCCACCCTGATGCTGGCGAAGGCGATGGGGGCCCGCCTCCTGATCGGCGTCGACGTCGTGGCCGAGCGCGTGGAACTCGCGGTGAAGCTCGGGCTCGCGCAGGAGGGGATAGTGTCCAGCCCCGACTCCCTGGAGCGGGTGCGGGCGCTGACCGGCGGCTTCGGATGCGAGCGGGCTTTCGACTGCTCCGGCAACGACGAGGCGCGCCGGCTGGCCGTGCGGGCGACGCGCAAGTGGGGCAAGGTGGCCCTCGTGGGCGAGGGGGGCAGCATCAAATTCGACCCTAGCCCCGACCTGCTGCACGAGCAGAAGACGATCTATGGTTCCTGGGTCACGAGCATCTGGCTCATGGAGGACCTCGTGGAGCGGCTCGTCGCCTGGGGAATTCACCCGGAGGACCTGGTGACGGATCGATTCCCGCTCGAGGAGGCCGACGAGGCCTATCGGCTCATGGCTCAGGGACGATGCGGGAAGGTAGCCGTCGTCTTCGACGGCGAGATCAAGTGAGGAGGATGCCATGGATGAAGTTATGCGAAGCGCGTCGATAATCGACCGGTTCCGCCTCGACGGCAAAGTCGCGCTGGTGACGGGCGCGGGGAGCGGCATCGGCCGAGGCTACGCCCACGCCCTCGCGCAGGCCGGGGCCGCCGTCGCCGTGGTGGACATTTCCGAGAAGGGCGCGAACGACGTCGCCGACGAGATCGTCTCCAAGGGATCGGAAGCGATCGCGATCAAGGCGGATGTCACGGACCGCGGCGACATCGGCCGCATGATCGATTCGATAATGAAGAAGTGGGGCAAGCTCACCATAGGGGTGAATAACGCCGGCATCGGCCAATGGGTGGACGCCGAGAAAATAACGGAGGATATCTGGCGGAAGATCATGAGCCTCAACCTCGACGCGGTCCTCTACTGCGCCCAGGCCGAAGCCGCCGTCATGAAGGGGTCGAAGTACGGGAAGATAGTCAACACCGCCTCGATGTCCGCCCACATCGTGAACACCCCGCAGAACCAGGCTCCGTACAACGTGTCCAAGGCAGGAGTGCTCCATATGACCAAGAGCCTCGCGGCCGAGTGGGCGAAGCTCGGCATCCGCGTCAACTCGATAAGCCCGGGCTACACGCGGACCGCCCTCGTCGAGAACCTCATCGCCACGCCCGAGGGGAAGCGCATGCTCGATGTCTGGCTCCCGATGATCCCCATGGGGAGGATGGCGGAGGTCACCGACCTCCAGGGAGCCGTCGTCTACCTCGCGAGCGAGGCCTCCGACTACATGACGGGATTCGACCTCATCGTGGACGGAGGCTACTGCGCCTGGTGATCTCGACGCGGTCCCCGCGGCGATGCCTGCGGGCATGCGCCGCCCGCCGCGGCTTTGGGGCTGCCCTAGGAAGCGATTCCCGGGGCAGCCCGTTTTTTCGATCGCCCCCAGGCGGCGCGGCCCTCGCCCCCCCGCCGCCACCGCATCCCGGGTGTTCGGGGGGCGCCGTGCCGGATGGATTAGCTCCGTCGGGATGGCCTCTCCGCTATCGCCGGGGGACGGAAGCGCCAATTGGCGGGGCCTCGGCCGAATTTGTGGCCGCTGGACAAAAAGCCTATACTGAATGTGCACCGAATATGGGAAGGCACCGTCGGAAGTTTCGTCGTGTCGATGCGGCCGGAGGTCCCTATGCTCCAAGGGTGGCGCGCGTTTCCTATCCTCCTACTATTATTGGCGGCATTCTGCATCCTCGGCTGTACGGAGGGGGAGCGACGCGGCGGCCGGGCCGAGAAGAGGGCGGCGTTCTCCTTTCCACGGCGAACCGGCGCGGAGATCATTTTCCTCTCGACCCAGATGAACCCCGTCGAGGAAGCGGCCAAGATGCGCAATCGAATCCTGGCCGATTTCCCGGGGACGGTGGACTTCAGGCCCAACGACAACAACTACTTGTTCAGCCAGATCGAAGTCCTCCACCGAGACAA